>ERZ836760.2247-NODE-2247-length-16126-cov-24.141373_pt1 | contig 16126 bp, 15 predicted proteins | sample MGYA00519941_ERZ836760 | MGnify/ENA primary metagenome ERZ836760 (study PRJEB31850, sample SAMEA3708807) | human gut metagenome | biome: human gut; feature: human-associated habitat; material: faeces | place: China | collected 2014 ... | reverse complement strand
GCCGACCTCTTAAGCGAAGACATCCGCCAGGTCATCCACCACCTGGGCACCATCATAGGCGAAATCACCAACGACGATATTCTCAGCCAAATATTCTCGAAATTCTGCATCGGCAAGTGATGGCTTGGAAACAGCCGTAACTAACCATAATCATTCAGAACAAAGTCGCTGTATATCAGCGACTTTTCTGTTTTAACACTTTCCAGTCCGTATTTGGAAGTAACGGTTTTTATCCATATTTTTCTATCATATTTCTACCGCGACGGAAATTCACGGTTAGCCCGAATGTCACAGTAACGCATTAGTTGACGTGTGTTGACAATGGTTTACATGTGTAGACAAAAAGGGAAATTAAAAAACAGAGAAAATGATATAGAAAATATGGAAGTAAAGAGAATTTGTCAATGGTGCGGCAAACCGTTCATTGCACAGAAAACAACGACCTGTTATTGTAGCCCTCAATGCTCGAAGCGAGGTTACAAACATCGTATCAAGGAGCGCAAAATGGAACTGCGCCACATTCAGGAAATGCAGGAGCTGCGCTCCAGTTTGGAGAAGCAAGAATATTTCACTTTCTCGCAGGCTGCTCGATTGATGGGCGTGAGCCGTCAGTACATTTATAAATTAGTCAAAGAGGATAAACTTAGAGCATCCCGAATTAGCGGAAGAATGGCTTTGGTAAGGCGTGCAGACATAGAGTTAATGCTCAAAAGCAAACCTTACGAACGACTGGTTGCAAAAAACGACTTCGACATCACCGAGTATTACACTGCTGAAGAAATTGCAGAGAAATATAAGGTCAACGCCAAATGGGTGTGGACTTACACACGGCAACATAAAGTGCCGAAAGTGAGAATCCGCCAGTTCAACTATTACAGCAAGAAACATATCAATGCCGCCTTTGCCAAATACGAGGTGGATTCCGACCTTACTGAATGGTACACACCGGAAGAGATTCAAGAGAAGTACGGCATGACACGTGTCGCCATCCGTTCGCAGGTGTATCGGAACAACATTCCATCCAAGAAGGAGCATGGGCAGATATTCTACTCCAAGCTCCACTTCGACCTCTCGAAGAGTTCCGAACAGGAGAGCAAGGCGGAATACTATACCGTCAAGGAGGCAATGGAGAAATTCAAGCTCTCTCGTGATTCGGTTTACGGTATTCTGCAATTCCATCAGATCAACCGTGAGAAGAACGGACGGTTCGTCAGATTCCTGAAAGTGGAGTTTGACCGGGTAATGGGTGTCCGCAAATAGTCTAATTTATGACTATCCGTAAATTATTCAAAAATTAATCCCTGCTGTAGGTAATCTGCATGATTACATTATAGAGTTTCGCCGACGAATTAATAATAACCATAAAAATATAACATTATGCATGAATGCAAGACCGTGACATTAAGGACACGTCCGCTAAAAGGCAGGATGATGTCTTTCTATCTGGATTATTATCCGGGGTATCGAGACAAAGAGACAATGAAAGTTATCCGTCATGAATCGCTTGGTATTTATATCTATGCCAATCCGAGAAACAAACGTGAACAGAATTTCAACGAGGTAATGACCGAGAAAGCCGAAGCCATCCGTTGCCGCAGGTTCGAGTCGGTAGTCAATGAACGGTATGACTTCTTTGACAAGTACAAACTCAAGGCAGACTTTCTGGAGTATTATCGCAAGCAGCTCCGTAAGCATGACCAGAAATGGGAGTTTGTCTATCTGCATTTCAGTAACTTCGTACATGGTAAATGCACCTTTGAAGAGATTGACATCGACCTCTGTAACAAGTTTCGGGAATATCTGCTCACGGCCAAGAAACTGAGACGTAACGGCCCTATCACACGGAACTCCGCATCGGGATATTGGTCGACTTTCAGGGGCTTCCTGAAAATCCTCTACCGCAATGGAATGATAAAGACCAACGTCAATGATTTCTTGGATAAGATTGAAACGGAAGATGTGGTCAAAGAGTATCTGTCTGTAGAAGAACTGTATAAACTGGCTGAAACACCGTGCAAGAAACCCATTCTGAAAATAGCATCGCTGTTTTCATGTATGACCAGTTTACGTATCAGTGATATTCTTGCCTTATGTTGGGAAGATATTGTAGACTATTCAGCCGGAGGGAAATGCGTACACATCATTACACAAAAGAACAAAGCGGAAGACATCATTCCCATCAGCGAGGAGGCATTGGGATTGATAGGCTATAGTTCTGAAAAGAAAGGTTTGGTATTCAAGGGACTTATGCGCAGTTGGACACAAGCACCCATGAAAGAGTGGATTCGCTCTGCCGAAATTACTAAAAACATAACTTTCCACTCGTATCGGAGAACATTCGCCACGCTGCAAGCTGCGGCAGGAACGGACATCCGCACCATACAAAGCATAATGGCTCACAAGAGTATAACCACTACGCAAAGGTATATCAAAGTCGTGGATGCCAACAAACGTGAAGCCAGCAAAAAGATTACTTTGACAAGGAAAGACTGACAGCCGTTTCGTCCTCGATTTCTGCGGTCAGAGTATGATTTTAGGTGAAAAATCATACTCTGACCGTGATATTTAGGATGATACCTGGTAACTATCAGTCTCTTTATTGCAACTATCTGGAATATCGATTATATCTTTAGCGCAAAACGATTCCAAATACTTGCAGACCATGACGAATAAAAAACAAATTCAGACTAAAAAGATAAGTTTTATCCTCGCACTGTCCGTTATCATTTATGCGGCCATAGATACTTATCTTTTCCTTTGCCATGACATCAATATCATGCGTATAACGACTCCTGTCATCCTTGGACTGGTAATAGCTATCATATTGTGCGGGCTCCTGCACAAATTTTTCTATAAATGGCTGACAAAAAATCCTATCAACTTCTCTTTGGGCGAACCATATACCCCTATTGTAAAATCAGAGAACGCCATAGAACCTACGGATGCTACTGAAACACTGCCCATCGAGCAACCGATGGATTTGCTTGAACAGAAATGTCCTCCGTCCCAACAGTCGAATCAAGATACTGTAAACTCTGATTGTCCGCAAGATTCTCATTTGAATAAATATGATTCCATATTGGTGGAACTCAAAAAGAAAGAGATTGAAAGGCAAGCGGAAATCATGGATGTGATTCGGGAATATGTAACCGTCAAGACTGCCCCCTATCTCTCCAAAGAGGATATTGCCACCCTCATTTCCAATATAGAGCATATGGCTTACGATCAATCTGAGTCATATAAACCGATTCGTTCCAATATAGACAATCCGCTGAGGTCGCCGGGACTTCGCCATTTGGCATGGAATGTCGGTGAACGCTTGGGAGTGCCCTTAGCGAAAAGAGCAGTTTTTATCAAGAAATCATTTCCATACGAACTTGTAAATGCGACCCTTGAATATCTCAGGCTCAATTTACGGGATAATGTTCCAAGCCAGATTCCTATTGATGTACCCGATAAAGGCGATTATCGCTTCCATTTAGATGCAGATAATGATGACTCGCAATAAAAAAAGTATGCAGACGAAATAATTAATCCGGTCTGTATTGTTCTGCAAGGTTTCATTGAGTTGGTTCGCAGCATGTTAAATGATTAAAATAGTCATAATATGGAAAAAGACCAACTGACATTCAACGACCTGCCGACTGTGGTAGGCGAACTATGCGACAGAATCGCAAGTATGGAAAACCTGCTTACGGAGAAACTTTCAAAGCAGTACGAAACCAAAGAGAACACACACGTCCCCATGACCGTACAGGAGGCTTGCAACTATCTTAAAATGCCGTTGTCGACCTTTTATTACAAGGTCAAGAAGGACGATATTCCGGTTATAAAACAAGGAAAGCATCTCTACATCTATCGTGACGAACTGGATAGATGGCTGGAATCTTCCCGGAAGAATCCGGCTCCGCAAAGTTTCGAGGACGAGAATGAGTCCTTGCTCGCCTCCCATCGCCGTAAACCGAACCCTAAAAACTGGTAGCGATGGAAAAGACAGACACTATTATTCTTTCTCCGGAAGAATTGGCCGCTTACATGGCGGAGTCTACAATAAGCGTAACAAGTACATACGAACACTCCCCGATGGTTCTGATGGTGGACGATACCATTATCGGAACATTGGGAAACTTCAGTGCTTCCATCGGAAAAGCCAAAAGCAAGAAAACTTTCAACGTTTCAGCCATTGTCGCATCGGCATTGAGTGGCAGCACCGTACTTCATTACCGGTCTATGTTCCCTGAGAACAAGCGGAAGATTCTATACATAGACACAGAGCAGGGGCGGTATCATTGCCAACAAGTATTGAAACGCATATTACGTTTGGCCGACTTGCCGGAATACAAGAATCCGGATAATCTGATTATGCTGGCTCTGCGCAAGTTTTCCCCTAAACTACGTCTAGCGATAGTTGAACAGGCCATTGGCACAATACCGGATTTGGGATTGGTCATCATAGATGGCATTCGTGATTTCCTTTACGACATCAACTCCTCCAGCGAATCCACCGACATCATCTCCAAATTCATGCAGTGGACGGATGACAGGCAAATCCATATCCATACCGTCTTGCATCAGAACAAGAATGATGAACATGCCCGTGGTCACATCGGCACGGAACTAAACAATAAAGCGGAAACCATCATGCAGGTCGAAGTGGACAAAGAGGACAAAGCTGTAAGCGTGGTCGAAGCCGTCCATATCCGTGACCGTGAGTTTGAGCCTTTCGCCTTCCGCATAAACGAGGAAGCCATGCCCGAACCGGTAGAGTCCTATCTGCCCAAAGAGAAGAAGACCGGACGACCAACCAAAGGACCGTTCGATCCAGACAAGGAGATTCCAAAGAATGTACATCGTCCAGCATTGGATACCGTTTTTGCCAATGGCAACATCAGCAATTACGATGATTATATAGAACGCTTGAAAGAGGGTTACGGATTGCAGGGTATAAAACTCGGTTATAACAAGGCGGTAAAGGTCGCAACATTGCTAAGCGACAAACAAATGGTTATAAAAGAAGGGAAAGATTATGCCTTCAATCCAGAATACCATTATTGAGTTCAACTTTACTTTATTGTCGGGGCGTATACATAAGAATAAAGTAAAGTCGGCAGGAAGACATCATGTGAGATATTCATATTCTCCCCTCTTTTAGAGGCTCATTTCATTCTATGTTTCCTATCCGAGTGCCAGTTCACTATACGCATCCGATATGGCTTGCCGTGAAGCATCAACAGGTAACTGTTGCGAGATATGCCAAGGTATAACCTCACTGCGTTACGGTTGTACATTGGCGCTCTCGCCTGCTCAGTTCCCTTGCTGGTGCGGTACTCGCAAGCTCGCACCTATTCAACCATTATAAAATGATTCAGATGAAAGAAGATATTGAAAATACATCGGACTCCTCGAAAGAAACCAGAAGTGTCTTCATCGGAGCAAAAGTCACTCCTACTCAGAAGGAGCATATAAAATCACTGGCCGGACAATGCGGCATGACTGTAAGTGACTACATATTATCACGTGCGTATAACTTCAAGCCAAAAGCAAGGCTCACGAAAGAAGAAGCGGTACTGTTACAGAATCTGGACGATTGTCGGTCAGACCTCGTAAAATACACCTCCGCCCTACACGGAATGTCCACAAAGCAGCGCATGGCAATGTTCAATCAGGTTCCGTTTATGGTGGGCTGGCTGAAAGAATTAGGTAATGTGGCTGAAAATATCTGCCAGTTCCTGAATGCTGTAAAAGAGAAGAACAAAATTCCGTCCACCCCTAAATCCGAAGAAGAATGATTGCGAAAGCCAAAGCCATATCGCACGGCATAAACGACCTCCGTTACATTACCGGCGAATCACAGCATAAGAAGCATCCGGAGAAAATCTATCGGGTATTGGACAATCTGTTGTCCTCAGAACCGGATGCTATGGGGATATGGAACTCCATGCAGTTGACCCTATCCCAGCATCGACCGATAAAGAACTCCGTTATCAGAATCGAGCTGAGTCCATCACCCGAACATACCCGATTCTATGACATCGAGGACTGGCAAAAACTCTGGCACGACTTCGCAGAGGAGTTCGACAAACAAGTGATTACCGGTAAGAACGGAAAAGTCCGTTCTTGCCAAACCAATTTGGCTAATAGCAAATACTCGGTTTGGTTGCATACGGAATCCAAAGGTGAAGTCCCCCACCTCCATGCTGCGGTTTGCCGTTTGGATGAAGATGGAAATATCAACAATGACCACAATATTCATCTCCGGGCGCAACGTGCAGCAGAGCGAGTGGCAAAGAAACGTGGCTGGACGACTGCGGCACAAATCCGAAATCGCAACATCCCACAGGTGAACAAGGACTGTATGGAGGTGTTGAGAGCGATGCCGTCATGGTCATGGGATGAGTATAAGAATGCCCTTGCACAGAAAGGCTATACCGTGCATGAACGAGAGGACAAGCAAGGTATTCTCCGTGGTTATGCACTCGTGCATGGGAATACCAAATACAAGGCTTCAGAATTGGGAGTCGGCAGAAATCTTATGATCTCGAAACTTCCTACAACATGGAAGAAACTGCACCACCAGCCGACCACAACCATTAAGAACAATACTCCCCAAGTCGTCCAACAACCAGCAGAACATAAGGCTGTCCTTATTGACTACACCCAATATCGCGCAGACCGTTCAGACATGATTCCCTATACCCTTAACCATGAAGGCAAGGAATACCGATTCTATATTCCGGGAAAAGTGCTTGACTGTTTCAATGACGAGTTCGATTACAGGTTTGTTGCCAACTGTCAAGAGCTTACTGATATAGCGGTAGCTATTTTTGTTGGGCTACTTGATACGCAGAATGTTGTAACTGGAGGTGGTGGCGGAGGTTCGCAAAGCGACCTTCCGTGGAGAGACAAGGACGAAGACGATTTGCAATGGGCTCGCAGATGCGCTCGTGTTGCCAACCGTTCGTTAGGAAAGAAAACGAAAACAGGATTAAAACGATAAGCCTATGAAGCCGAACATGAAAAAGAAATTCGATTTTTCCGCTGAAATGAATGAAGCGGAATCCATAAAAGCCACTCCAAAGAATGAATATCTGGAGGAAGAGAAACGGCTACTCAAAGAGAACATCAAGGAACTTGCCAGCCTGAATGACAACGTGCATTATATAATTACAAATCTGGACAATCTGCTCGAATTTCTACGAGAGTACAAAGTGGCTATTGCACAAGGGACGCAGGAACAGGCGGAAAAATTCGGGCAAACTGTCCTTGATAAGTTCCTTCACCAAATTCAAGACAAATGTAATGAAACTGAGCGAAAAATCCGTAAGGTTGACAGCCATATTTTCATACCATACACGATATTCTATATCTTGATTATCATACTGGTTGTCCTATTTTCTTTTTTCGCTAGCATCATAGTGGTCAATACGGAGATTTTGCACTCGGCATTGATTTGGAAGGCTGTTTTATGGTGTACAGTATCAGCTGTGATTGGAATGGTAATAACGATTCTGCTATCGAAAATCCTGAAAAGATTAATTGATAGATAGGAATTTACATGAGTAAGAATACAATTGAAGATAATTCTTTATCTTTGTCGAGTACATCTAACATGACATGAAATGAAATTATACAACAAGAAATATCTATCCTTCTTATTATTTATAGGATTACTACTAATAATCCCTATTATTTTGTTCTTCAAATACCTTCTCACTTCCCGATTATTGGCGATTCGCAGACATGGCTTTCCTTTTGGGCTTCTTACATCGGAGCCATTGCATCATTCGCTATGATTGCTGTAACATTTTTAACTCTAAAACAAAATCAAGCCCAACTAAATGAAATCAAACGCCAGTGGGAGGAGGAACATCGACCTCATCTCGTCTGCCGAATCATTGTAAATAAAAAAGCCTTTATTCTGCAAATATCCAATCCGAGCCAATTTGACGCATCTAACGTGATAACAAGCTTTGGAGATGACCTAATCAACAATCTTGATGATAAATTCCGCAACATGTACACCAATACTTCACAGAACCCTGTATATATCTCTTCTGGCAAATCTTGGAACTGCCTTATTGGATGGTGTGAAGATATTAATCAAAAATGGAAAGATAAGGATTTCAATATAATTACGGAAGTTAGCTATAATGACAAATATCGTTTAAACTCCATCATTCCCATCAAAACTTTTGTCAACCGCATTAACATACTCGTACAAAGTCCATTGGAAGATGCAGCTCAAGATTTGGTCGCAGGTCTTGTCAAACCCCATTCTGTCTCTCCACACAAAACAGTTCAAGTTTCTCTTGAAGAAATATCGAAAACCTTGAGTAAAATATCAACTAAACTTGACACTGTAGATGAAACAGATTAAGTAAAATGTGATAATTAAATAGAGCGAAGAAATTGCGATACTAAATTTCCTCGCTCTGTATATAACTCTATTTACCAAGTGACTTGAACACCTTAGCTATGCATCGCTTTTTCTGTTCCATATTGGGGTGAACATATAAGTCCAGTGTAGTCGAAATGTTGGAATGTCCCAGTAATACACTAACGGTCTTATAGTCACAACCGACTTCTATACAGCGAGTCGCGAAGCTATGACGCAGTCCATGATACTTCAGCTTGGGAATATCAAGTTTCTCCATAAGCCTTTTATAGTAGTTGCGATATGTGCGTGGCTCTGTCGGACGCTCATCATTAGTAAGAATGTAATAATCGTCATTAATTACTTTTTTCAAAGGCTTTAACATAGTAAGCAATTCTTTGTTTATCGGGATTTCACGGCAAGAGTTTTTTGTCTTTGGCGTGTTGATGACCAGTTCTGTATGTTTTCTCTCTCCTTCTATGATATAGATGCGTTCTATCGTCCGGTTAACGGTTAGAATCCCGTCATATACATTGATGTCGCTCCATTTCAAAGCACAGATCTCCCCTATACGCAGACCGGTACTAAGGCTGATATAGATACCAAGTCCCGGAAAGGAAAAGTGGCTCTGAATATAGTTCAGAATCTTTTTATGATTTGCCACGGACAAGACCTCCAACTTTTTACCAGCAACGTCTGTTGGGTACTTAATATCCCATTCGTAATAGTTCATCCATTCGTTTTTCACCCCGAATTTCATAACCATCTTTAGGACAACAAGAATGTCCTTAACAGATTTCATGCTCAATCCGCCTTCCAACTTTTCAAGCACAAAGCCTTGTACATCATTTTCATGAAGTTCGTTACTCTCACCAAACTTTGGCAAAATGTGATTTTCAAGAATCAACATGTAGGCTGCCAATGTCGATTGTTTCACATACGGTCGCTTGTTCTCTCGCCATGCGTCCGAAATTTCTCTAATTGTCTTCTGATTCATAATCTTGAATTTAATTGGTTCTAATAATTAGAGAAATATAATAGGTAATGTTCCCCATTTGAGATTCCCTGAGTTTAGTGGAGAGTGGGAAAATACTGAATTACAATATATCGCACCTAATATTTGCTCTGGCAAGGATAAGCCCACGAGTAATGGAACAGTTGCTCTTTATGGTTCTACAGGAATTATAGGTATGACAAGACTAGCCTCCTATAATGAAGAAATAGTTCTTGTTGCTCGTGTCGGAGCAAACGCAGGTCAGTTACAAATAACAACCATTCCATGTGGTGTTACTGATAACACCCTTATAATTAATGCAAAAGAATGGAATCGTTACATCTATTATTATTTGCAGCATTACAATTTAAATAGATTGGTGTTTGGATCAGGCCAACCCCTCATTACAGGTAGTATGCTTAAAAAGCTTAAAATAATATATGGCGAGGAATCCGAAAGAAATAAAATTGTCAACTTATTATGCTTGCTTGATGAGCGTATTGCCACCCAAAACAAAATCATTGAGAAACTGCAATCCTTAATTAAAGGGCTTGCAGTTGCGCTAACTACCAAAGAAAAGGCTAACATTGCAATTTCTCAGTGTTTAGAGTGTCATAGCTCAACACTTCAAGAGAGCGAGGTTTTGTCTAGTGGACTATGCAAAGTGTTTGGTGCAAATGGATTGGTTGGTTATAAAGATGTGCCACAAATGAACGGTGATGCGATACTGGTAATCAAGGATGGTTCGGGTGTTGGTACAGTTTCCTATGCACAGGGCAAATTTTCGGTAATTGGCACACTCAACTATCTTACTGTCATAGGCAACAATGATTTGCGGTATCTGTACTTTGCGCTGTCAGTGTTCAACTTTCAACCGTACAAAACTGGTATGGCGATACCACATATCTACTTCAAAGATTATGGTAAAGCGAAAATATATTGTCCTTCACTTGCTGAACAAAAGCGTGTCGCAAACGTGCTTGACAAATTGGAGAGCAAACTTTTTGTTGAGCAAGAACTTCTTGCGTCATTCAATCAACAAAAACTGTATTTGTTGGGGAAGATGTTTATATGAACATCTTCCTTAATAGATATTGTTTCTGTATTTGATATTTCTGTAATAGTTGCCTTTCAACATCCTCTTTAAGCGATAACACTGAAAGAAGATGACTAATTTCTTTTTGCCTATCTAAATCTGGTATTGGGCATTTTATGTGATTTATATCCTTTAGGTAGGCTGTTTTCATCGTACCTTCAGTTACAACACGTTCAACTTCTTTTTGAAAATATGAAGATTGCATAAAGTAATAAAGAAATTCAACATCAATATTTGTATTAGGGACAATACCTAAAATTCCTTGTTTGGTACAGACTGGATATTTGTTTATAGAAATAGCACCGATTGTTGCTCCATTAGAGTATATAATGGAGTGCGTAGGAATCAGCCATGCTGAAGATTTTTTGAGTCCTAACTCTGTAATATAGTCTTTGTTAGCCGATAAATATTTATTGCTCAAATCGTCTATTTTTATGAAAGGAATGCTGCCGTTATCATAAAATTCTGTATTTGACGTAGTGGGTGTTCCACCCTCACCTGCTTTACTATATAATGTTTCAAATGCCACTAACTGCCCACATTTCAGAGTTATTATATCATCTATAAGCCCTTTAATTAAGGATTGCTGTACAGTAATGTCCGCAATAACAGATTTACTCTTTCATTCAATAGCAGATGCTCATACCATACGTTTAGGCGAAATTGCACATATTACGAATGGTGCTGGTGACGTGCAAGATGCTAATACAGAACATCAAGAAGATTGGTATCCTTTCTTTGACCGTTCAGAAGAATTAAAATGGTTTCCAACTTATTCGTTTGACAAAGAAGCTGTTATTTATGCTGGCGAAGGACAAAGTTTTTATCCTCGATATTATAATGGGAAATTTGCTTTACACCAAAGGTGTTACGCCATAACGGATTTCGCTTCATGTATTATACCAAAGTATTGTTACCATTTTATGAATACATTAAATTCTTATTTTGTTAGAAATTCAGTTGGTTCTACTGTACCATCTTTGAGAATGGATATATTTCAAAAGGTAGAAATTAGACTACCTCCTATACCAAAGCAACAGCATATATGTAAAATTATTGATGCTTTTTATACTAAACTTGAAGTCGAACAAAGGGGCATTTCTATTTTACAAGAATTGAAGCAATTTTTGCTCTCGCAGATGTTCATATAAACATTTGCGAGAGCAGGTATCTTCGTTGCTGCTGATATTTAGAAAATATGCTATCCACTAATGAAAGATTGTTTTCGATTTTTGAAATGTACTTACTGATATTCTTTTGTTGCTCAATACTTGGCAAATGAATTTCTATATTGCACAACTCCTCAAAAGTAAGACATAAGCGAACACTGCCTTCCAGGCGTTTATACATTTCATGTTTGAATGTTTGTGATGCAAAATAGTACTTTAGATAACTGGGTAATAATTCTGATTTTGTAGTAAAGCAAACATACATGGGACTAACAATACCATTACTGTCCATTTCGTACAATGCTATTGAGCCAACATTTATACGAGCAGGATTGTATGCAAACATACCTTTCTTCACAACCTTATAATTTGAGGTATCATCGCTTGCTACTTCTCTGTCCTCAAATTGGTCTGATTGAGCTATAAATCCGTATTTGTTACTAACCGAAAGAACTTGCAAATCAGAGCCACTGCGATTTCTATCAGAACATTGTTTGAGTAATTCGGACAGTGGAATCATATTTGTTTGTGAAGAATAGCACCGATGAATAATTGCGGACTTTAGTTTTTTCAAATCCTCAATGATTTTGTTTTGGGTAGCAATGCGCTCGTCTATGAGAGACAATAGACGTGTTATCTTCTTTTGTTCCTCAATGGCAGGATGATAAACTCTAATATGCTTTAAGTTTTCACCATACAGGTGTACGACAGAAACACCTTGGGCGACACGAGCGATGTCTTTTTTACGAGCACCATTAAGTTGATAGGCAAAGAATCCTCCATCATCATGTTTGAGTCTTATGATATTCAAATCTCCACCCAGCAGGATGTTATTAAATGGAACACATCGAGCTGTTGATATGTCTATAGCAGTTTCTCCAGAACATGGGATTATGACATCATTAGCCTTACTTTTAACCAGCGATGATGAATCCAACTCTGTTCTACTATATACCTCATCAATAATTTCAGACTTGTACTTGGTATAAAGTTCACCATACAATATACAAGGAGAGCCCTGTTCAGATAATTGATCTTTAGATATTCCACTGCCTTTTGTTATCTCTGAAATTTTGCCCAATGTAGTTTCCTCCCACTCCTCCGTAAACTCCGGAAATCTCAAATGGGGAACATTAAGGACTTTTTTATCTTTATTATCTATTGCCATAGTTGTCATTATTTTATAGGATTCAAGTCAAATGGAAGCAATGGTGTTTCATCATTACCCTCATTAAAACGGTCAAAATCCGATATGTATGATTTGTCTTGAATCAGTTTATATTTTTCGTATTCGCTATAAGCCTTATCTCTTGCTTCCTCTTGTGTTACTTTTCCGGCTGTATCGCACGGCTCGTAATCCATCGTTGCAAGATATTGTTGAAGGAACTTTTTCCAATCATCCATAGTTGAAACGATATGACGTGCAGCACGTGATTCTGCCATATCAAGAAAGGCAGTTGTGATAAGATTCAACTGGGACAATTCTGAATCTGACAGGTAATTTTTTGCGACGATGGTATCAGACTTTTGCACTCTTCCGTTAGGAGCTTTCTTCCACGTGGTAAGCCCCATATAAGGTTGCTCAGAATCAGCTCGTTGATAGATAATTTCCGCTGCCGTATGATGGGTAACGGCAAGGTGCATCATATTCTGTACCATCTTGAAGAACAACTTTGTATCTTCTGATTTCGGGTCATAATCCGCACTACATTCTGCATAAATGTCAGTTATCTTTTGGTAATATCTGCGCTCTGAGGTACGTATCTCACGAATACGCTCAAGCAAATCGTCAAAATAGTCTTTCCCGAAATGTTTGCCCTGTTTCAGTCTCTCATCATCAAGGGCATATCCTTTAATGATAAACTCTTTCAGCACTGAAGTAGCCCAAATACGGAATTGAGTAGCTTGATAGCTGTTTACTCTATACCCCACCGCCACAATAGCATCGAGGTTGTAAAATAGCGGCATACGTTCCACTTCCCGGTCTCCTTCTGTTTGAACTATCCCAATTTTTCGGATAGTTGCCTCTTTGGAAAGTTCTCCTGTTTCGTAAATTTGTCCGAGATGATAATTTATAGTTCTGACATCAACTCCAAACAAGTCCGCCATTCTTTTTTGTGACATCCAGAATGTTTCGCTGTTGAAAATGACTTCTACCCGTGCCTCCCCTTGTGCTGTTTTATACAACAATATATTAGAGCTTAGTGAATTATGCATAAGTTCTGCCATTGAGACAGATTGTGAGAAAAAGTCCCGTGCTTGTTGGACGAGCAACTTTTTACCATCAGCATTTTCCGCAATAATCATACATGCCATACGAGAGAGACGGAATATATTTACCTTGCGGAATGAGCCGTTTCCTATCTTGACCATATCAACCGCTTGGTTGAAATGTTCATCCACATTCATCCCTTTTTCTCCGGCTACTTTAATGGCTTTATCTATGACTCGTTGAAATTTCCAATAAGCAGAATAGCCCATCGCACCACAAAGGTCACGGGAACTCCAGTATTCATTCCCGTTTTCATCCTTGCGGCATATATTCTCAAATGAAGGAGTCATCTGAGGTATGTTGTCATTTTCACCCATTGCTATTACTTTTCTGAACTATTCTACCAGTCCCAATTCTTTCAGGTACACTTCAATCTCTTTGTTGAGTTCAGCACGTTTGGCTTCCAACTCCTTTATCTCTGCCATTACAGCCTTTATGTCGATAGGTTCTTCCTCTTCAAAGGTATCAACGTAACGTGGAATATTCAGATTGTAATCATTCTCGGCTATTTCTTGAAGAGAGGCAAGGTGACTGTACTTTTCTATTTCCTTGCGGTCACGATAAGTTTCGACAATCTTTTGGATATGTTGCTCACGAAGTTTGTTCTGGGTCTTTACCTTTTCAAACTCCTTGCTTGCATCAATAAACAGAATATTGTCATCTTCCTTACGACATTTCTTGAAAACAAGAATACAAGTCGGAATACTTGTACCATAGAAAATATTCGCAGGTAATCCTATAATGGCATCCACATAGTTTTTCTTTTCTATAAGGAAACGACGGATAACTCCCTCCGCATTTCCTCGAAATAGTACACCATGCGGAGCAACACAAGCCATTGTACCACCCTCGTTCAAGTGATAAATCATGTGCAGAATAAATGCATAATCGGCAGTCTTACGTGGTGCAAGCCGTCCTGCTTTGCTGAAACGATCATCAGTATTGAATTTGTCGGCAGCACTCCATTCGGCTGAGAACGGAGGATTTGCAACCACTGCATCAAACTGAGTATCACCAAAAGCATCCCATTCAAGTGTATCACCATTTTCAATCTTGAAGTTGCTGAATCTGATGCCATGAAGCAACATATTCATTCGGGCAAGGTTATAAGTTGTAGGATTCTTTTCCTGTCCATAAATATCAACTGCATTTCCAATATTAGCAGCACGAAGAAGCAACGAACCACTACCGCAAGTAGGGTCATATACATTGCGTAAACGCTGGTGTCCGATGGAAACAATTTCTGCTAAGATACGGCTGACTTCCTGCGGAGTATAGAACTCTCCAGCCTTTTTTCCGGCTCCTGCGGCAAATTGCGAAATCATATATTCGTAAGCATCACCCAAAATATCAATCTCCTGTGATGCCTCTACTCCGAAGTCTATATCATCTAATGCAAGAAGCACATTACTAACGAGCGTGTTTTTATCGTCGGCAGTCTTGCCCAATTTAGGTGATGCCAAGTCTATATCTGAAAACAATCCGCCAAAATCTTCTTCACTATCCTGTCCTAAAGTACTGTCTTCAATACGCTTCAATGAACGTTCAAGCATAGGCAAGATATTTTCTTTACGCTTGATAGCCTCTATTACGGACGAAAACAAGAATTTCGGTTCTATGAAATAGCCGATATTCTCCAAGCATTGGTTCTTTGCTTCCTCTTGAAGTTCCACCGCATCGGCATCATCCATTTTCCACAATTCCTTAAAGGTTATTTCATCATCCACCAAGGCATTGTTGGCATACTTCTCTATTTTTTCCGACAAGTACTTATAGAAGATGAAACCTAATGTAAAATACATAAAGTCACTTGCCGACATATTGCCACGCAAACGATTTGCAACCTCCCAAAGTTGGTCACGGAGTTTCTGCTGTAATTCTTCGCTCATAATATCTTATTCCCAATTAAACGTTTTTATAATACTACGCAATCTTTCCATTATTCTCGTCAAAGCCTTTCGGGTTTTGATAAGACCGAGATGCTTCTCTTTCAATGCCTTTTGTATAATTTCAGGCTGTTCTTTTTGTAAATAGTCATACTCTTTTATGTAAAGATTAAGCACTTCGGCAGAAATTTGTTCATCATCCGCCAAATCACTCACAGCCTTATTGCGTTCTGACACAATATATTGGTTCAAACGTTCCTCTAATTCATTTGTTCCATCTGCTCTATTGCGCCCATTCATGAAGTTTTCCTTGTCTTCATCTACATTCTTTTGAA
>ERZ836760.2246-NODE-2246-length-16137-cov-4.117025_pt1 | contig 16137 bp, 10 predicted proteins | sample MGYA00519941_ERZ836760 | MGnify/ENA primary metagenome ERZ836760 (study PRJEB31850, sample SAMEA3708807) | human gut metagenome | biome: human gut; feature: human-associated habitat; material: faeces | place: China | collected 2014 ... | reverse complement strand
TTGTGATGCAGTCGCGGTCTGTAGAGATTACATAGTCGTAACCTGCAGCACCTTCTGTATCACCGGAAAGGATAGCAGTTGCTTTATTGCCAACAACTTTAACGCTACTGATCATTGGAGTACCAGGTTTCTGATCTTCTGTTACAGCATTAACTGTTTTAGAACCTGTATAGTTCTTGCTATCTTTGTTAGCTGTTACAGTAACTTTACCATCCTTCTTTTCTACGGTATATTCTGTTGTTTCTACATCTACTCTACCGCATTTAACAGTAACTTTGTCACCATCAACAGTTACATCTGCATTAGCAAGATCAAATTTATCGATTCCCCAGTTATAGCTCAGTTCACGGTTATAAGATGAAACATAACCATTTTTCGGTACAACAGTAACATCCAGTGTTTTTCCTGCTGTTGCTTTAGTACGATCCTGGCGGCTGCTGAATTTAAGGTCGTAATCTTTACCTTCAACTAATGTAATACCTTTTACAACAACATTTACTTCCGGCTTAACAGGAAGTCCACCAGCATAAGTTCCATTAGATACAGTAACATTAGAATCACGAACTACCTGTGGTTCAATATAAAAGCTTTCTGCATAAATAACATTAGAAATCTTGTTTCCTTCAGCATCAGTGTAAACACCGTTGACAATGTTCATATATGAATCATTGTATGCTCCGCCATACTGTCCTTTGGCAACAACAAGTACAGCGCCTTCATTATCTTTACCATAAATGTTATCGACATACTTGATTTCATAATCAGTACCCTCTACCAATTTCTTAGTAAAAGCTTTTCCACTATTATCAACATATGCAGTACTTGTAGTGTCAAATATTGTTTTAGCAAAAGTATGTTCTGTGCCATCGTATGTAAAGACATTATACTGATTAGAAATTTCTACACCATTCTTATCATAGAATTTAAGATCACCGCCAGAGATAAGTTCACCAACTATCTTAAATGTAAATGTCTTAGTTCCAGTAAAGTTTCCATTCTTTGGAGTCAGAGTTACTGTACCTTCTCCAATGTTAAGATTTTCACCGTATGATAAAGTAAAGTTCTTAGCAACATCAATTTCATTTCCGTTTAATGTAGCATAAATTTCATCAGCTGGTACTTCCAATGAATATCCTCTGTACTGTTTGGATGGAAGAACACCAACTAAATCTTCTGTTTTTGCAGGATCAATTGTAAATGTGACTTTAGCAGATTTCTTATTGCTGTATTTGCTTCCATTTCCTGTTACAGTTAATGTTGCAGTACCAGCATAGATATTGTTTGTGTAAGATACTGTGTAATAATCAGGGTTGATTACTTTTCCGCCAATAACAACATCAAAATCAGGTTTAATTTCTTGTCCGGTATATGTAAATTTAGTCTCTCTAAGTTTGATATATTCATCTTTAAGAGCCATTGCTGTTAACTCAGATTCATCGTAATTGTCTGCCTTACTATCACCTTTGAAATTAGGATTAGTAATTGTAACTGTAGCTTTTACCTTATGAGTGATATTATTAGAACTGTCAAATTCATATTTTACAGTATAATCACTTGGTGTAAGTGTAAATTCTTTTACAGAATTTCCTATACCACTTTTTGCCTTTACAACAAGATTAAGCGAATCTTTGTAATCTTTTGGATCCTGAGTATCTAAAATTTCTACATATTCATCAGTTTTAACAGAACTTAATGCTGCCGGGGCAATACTGAAAGTCATAGTTTTGGAACTTCCCTTATAACTATTCTTACCAACGATGGTAAGTGTACCAGCTTTTACTCCGTTGACGTCAGCATTTACATTAGTACCATATACAATTTCATAATCTTTAGAATCTACAGGTACCCAAGTACCATTTGTATCTTTGATCTTCAGAGTTCCTAATTCTTTGGCAGTGAAAGTAACCTGTTCACCTGTATAGTATTTCTGTGGTAAATTAATTTGTGATGTTCCGTTAAAGAATTCAGCTGTTCCAATGTCAGAAGAATAAACGGTAAAATCAGCTGTCGTATTTCCCTTCACATTTTCACTGCCTTCTTTTGCAGAAATAGTAGCAGTGTAAGTTTCACCACTTTCTTTTGCATTATCAGGAACAGATACTTCAACATCATCAGATGTCAGATTTAATACTTCACCTGTAGATTTGTCCTTAAAAATGATATCAGAAAATTTGATTTCAACTTTCTTTCCATTGTTGTACTTCTGCTGTGGAATTGTCGCAACAACTGTAGATAAATCACGTGTTACAACAGTCATCTGATTATCTGTAGGAATGCGTCTACGTGCTAAATTAGCGCCTTTAATGTTATAGTTCTTATTTCCTTTTTTGGGAGTTCCCTCAATTAAAGTTATCCATAAGTTATTACTTGCATCAACATTTTGAGGTGATCCTATAACATCTACAAATCCATCTTTGTCAACATTTAAATAGTTTGATAAATCGTCACCTGTTTCACGATCTACTAATGTAATATCGGATGCTTTAATTTTTGTTATTGTATTTCCGGTATATGCATATGAAGTATTTGAAAGAGTTGCTTTCATATAGCTCTGATACTCCATGTAACCATCCAACTCTTTAGGTGCAATTTTATAAGAATATTTTATTTCACCAGTATAGCCTGGAAGTTTACTTTCATCAGGAGTCAATGTAACTGTAATACCTTCATCTGTGACATTGATAAAATCTTTTGCCGTATAAGTTGCTTTATAATTAGATTCATTTGTAAGATTAGTTCCAGTTGTACCATCAATTCGATTTAAGAGATTATCTGGAACAGCTACTTTCTGTTCTTTTCCAGTATAAACCGGACTATCAATAGCATCTGTATTAACTTTTACATAATTGCTGATCAGTTTTTTCTTAATTGTGATAGCGGATGATTCGTAAGTCCATGAAACTTTACCTTCGTCATCCTTTACTGCCAGCATTAATGTAATTGTTTTTCCAGCATCTGTAGCCTCTAAAATACCTGAAGAAATGGTTTCCTCTCCATTCCAACGATGGAAGCTATCATAAGATGGTGCAACACCATTGATTTTCCAAGCGTAATATACGCTTCTCTGAGCATTTCCTGTCTGGGCATTTTTTACAGAAACATCTGCTAAAATTTCTTTTCCCCACTCAATTGCGTTATCTGTAACATTTGTAAATGTAATTGCTCCTGTATATAAGTTGCTGCTTGCACCTTCAGTAGCTACAGCTGCAGTAGTTTCATCATTTTCTACAGCCGGAGTTTCTACAGTATCATCAGAAAATTCAGTTGCTGCTTCAGCAACCGGAGCTTCAGTTTCAACAGCAACATCACTGCCATCACTGAACTCAGCAGCCCATACCGGCACATTAGAAGTAGCAAGCATTGCAACAACAAGTGACATACTTAATGTCTTTTTTGCCATGCCCTTCTTTGTGTTTTTAATCTTTGTCATGATTATAGTTCCCCTTTGGGTGGTGGACAGGTTGATTTTAGATTAAAAAGCACATTCTCTGATTAGAAATTCATTCACAACCCTGAAAAAATGGTTATTTATAACTGCCTTTTTCACGCATCAGAGTGGTATTTTTATAGTTATATGAACGTTTACAGCTGACAGAATGAGAAAAGAGAATAGATCAAACAATCGGACGCTGTACTTTTCAGATTTTTAATAATTTTTATATTTCCTTTCGTGGAAACAAAATAATAATTATGATATATTGATAACAGAAGTAGATACGGATGTTTCCTCCATGCTGAAATTTAACGGTCATGCGGAAACAGTACAAAAGATCCTGGATGTTGTAAAGAAGACGGCATATGGTGTGGATTTTGTACTCTGGGGACTGGAAAATCAGGCAAAGATCCATTATGCGATGCCGCTGCGACATATGGTCGGAGATGCGTTCTCTTACATGAAAGAATATGATGAGATCGCAGCAGTAAATAAGAAAAACGGGGATTTCCATTCATCGGATGAATTCCTGTCAGGTTTTAAGAAGACTGACCGGTTACATCCGGTGATCAGTCTGTGTGTATACTATGGAGAAAGTGAATGGGATGGTCCGTCTTCCCTGAAGGATATGCTGGAGATCCCCGAAAAGATAGAACCATTGGTATCTGATTACCGTATGAACCTGGTACAGGTAAGATCAAGTGGAGAGCTGTGTTTCAGTGATCCGGATGTAAATATGGTGTTTGACGTGAGCCGTTTGATCTATGCCAGGGATTATACGAAGATTAATGAAGTTTACAGGGATCATAATATTCCGGCAGATCTTGGACTTGTGATAGGAGCCATTACAGAATCACAGAAGCTGATTGACCATGCTTTGGAATCGGAGCAGAAGGGAGGGCAGATCAATATGTGTAATGCATTGGAAGAGTTAAGACAAGAAGGTGTTGAAGAAGGTCGACAGGAAGGTCGACAGGAGGGCCGTCAGGAAGGCCGTCAGGAAGGCAGATGGGAAGGTATCCTTGAAGGCATTCGTGCGACTGTAAGGACCTGCAGGAATTTTAATATCAGTGAGGCAGATACAATCAGAAATATCATGAATGAATTTTCCCTGTCACAGGAAGAGGCTGTCAATTATGTAAAAAAATACTGGTAAATGGAAAACTCTATCAGGAAGAGCCTTTGATCCATCTGGTCCGAGGCTCTTTACTTATGTCAGAGTAAAATATAATACCCCACAATAAATCGGAACCCGGGGCACAAAACATAAAAATAGTATTATACCCGTTCGGGATGATTTAATATAGAAATATATAAATTATACCCGAACGGGATTTTTGTATATAATTCGCTTGAAATTATACCCGAACGGGATTAATATGTTTAATATGAGTACAATTGGAGATTATATAAAAGAAGAAAGAAAAAAAGCAGGGCTGACGCAGGAGGATTTTGCAATCCGTTCCGGACTTGGACTTCGTTTTGTAAGGGAATTGGAACAGGGAAAAGAAACTGTGCGTCTGGACAAAGTGAATCAGGCACTGGCAATGTTTGGGAAAGAAGCTGTACCAGGAAAAAAGGAGGATTAGCAGGTGGAGTCAGAATATAGAAAGGGATATGTATATATTCAAAATCATTTTTCCGGAATTATTGCAGAAACTGAAGAAGGGTATATTTTTACTTATGACCAGGATTATCTGGACAGAGAAGATGCAGTGGCAGTAAGCCTGACACTTCCATTACGTCAGGAGCCTTATGAAACAACTATATTGTTTCCTTTTTTTGATGGACTGATTCCAGAAGGATGGCTTCTGGGGGTGGTCAGCCGAAACTGGAAAATCAACCAGAAAGACCGGTTTGGATTACTGTTATCTGCCTGCAGAGACTGCATTGGCGATGTTTGCATCAGGAGAGAAAAGGTATGAAATGCTTGTGTTGCGGAAAGCCAATAACAAATAGTGCAACGAATGTGGAAAAAGAATGGTGCTGGCATAAAAAGTGTGTAAAGAGATTTTTTCAGACAGATGAATTACCAATCTTGGATATTACGAAAGAGCAACTGGAAATCCTGGCAAATGAAATAGTAAATGAGGGACTTACTGTGCCGGGAGTTCAGAAAAAGCTTTCCCTGCATTTATCAACAGATCTTAATGCAAGACTTACAATTGTGGACTATCCGACAGGATATATCCTGAAGCCGCAAACGGAAGAATTTGACAATATGCCGGAATTTGAGGATCTGGCAATGCGTCTCGCAGAAATTATGGGAATCCAGACGGTTCCCCATGCTCTTATAAAAATGAATGATGAATACGCGTATATTACTAAAAGGATAGACCGGGAAATATCAGAAAAAGAGACCAAACTATATGCCATGGAAGATTTCTGCCAGCTGTCTTACAGGCTGACACAGGATAAATATAAAGGTTCTTATGAACAATGCGGAAGAATCATAAAAAAATGTTCTGCAACACCGGGCTTAGACCTGTCAGAGCTGTTTTTGCGTGTTGTTGGATCTTTCGTTATGGGAAATTCAGATATGCATTTGAAAAACTTTTCGCTAAAGGAAACGGAGCCTGGTAGCAGAAATTTCCAATTATCAAAAGCATACGATATGCTTCCTGTTAATGTGATCATGCCAGAAGATAAAGAACAGCTGGCACTCACAATAAATGGCAAAAAACGTAATATTCATAAGAAAGAATTTCGGATACTGGCAGAATCCTGTGGGATTCCATTAAATTCTGCGGAACGTATGATGAAAAAAGTATGCTCATTAAAGGCAAAACTTTTTACACAGATAGAAGAATCTTGCTTGTCAGCAGAGCAAAAAGAGCAAATGGAGGAACTTATTTCAAAAAGGCTTGATATTTTGAGTTAGATAAACAGCTTATTGACCATGCTTTAAGATCAGAACAGGAAGGAGGGCCGATGAATATGTGTAATGCGTTGGAAGAATTAAGACGCGAAGGGGTGCTTGAGGGACGACTTGAGGGAATCCGTGCAACGATAAGAACCTGCAAAAAATTCAGCATTAGTGAGGAGGATATAATCAGAAATATTATGGAAGAATTTTCCTTATTACAGGAAGAAGCCTCTGGTTATGTAAAAAATATTAGTAGATTCTAAAAAGAATGGCTCCAGTTAACTACGCCTTAGTCAAAAAAGACTTCGGCCTCAGTGACTGGAGCCTTCTTTTGTGCTCTTGGCGGCGCACGAAGGAAATAAGCCCGCCAAAAGGCGAGCTTACTTAAAGTGCTTATTTATAGGCTGTCGCTGAACTACGTTTTCAGGACAGCCCCTTATATGATGATCATCAGCCGCTTGATCGAGCAGGATCATTATTTTGACAATACTTCAACTTTACAGAAATGTTCCTTGGTTTCTTTATCATAGCTGATTCCGACACCCAGGACTTCGCCCGTATATTTGCGGGTTTCTCCTGATTTTCCCTGAAAACGCAGCAGATAATCTTTTTCTCTGATCTGCAGCAGGGCATCTTCGGGAGAGTGGTCTACTTTTAATTCGAGGATAATACAGGTGTCCGTAAGATTCCATGGGTAAAAAATAAAATCAACAAATCCTTTTCCTGCTTTATCTTCACGTTCAATACGATACTTATTTCTTGCAGAAAGATATACCAGATTGACAATAGCAGAGAGTTCTACTTCATTGTTATATGAGAGAATCGGGGATTCTGTATTATGTGCATACTGCAGGATCTCGGACATTTTCTGCGTGTCACGGGATAAAGTAGCCTTGAGCATCTGGTCTGAAATCTTAGCCAGCTGGTATACATATCCAAGACTTTCCTCATTCTGCAGAAGTTCCTCATATTTGAACATCAATTCTCTGTTAGGAATAAAAACTTTTCCTCCAGAATAAGTAAGCAGCCCATATACAACCATAGCTGAATAGATCTGATCCCGGCTTTTTAATTCCATTGCCGATGCAGCAAATTCATCTATTTTGGCATCAACTCCTTCTCCGGTAATCATCAATGCCAGGTCATTTTTTATATGGTCAATGTCATTGCGGATATAGTAAAAAATCTCATCATAAGGTCCGGAACTGGTCCAGTAATTGGATAACTGGTTAAAACGCAGTGCCATCACTACGGATCTTGGATTATACAGGCGTTTTCCTGAAGCAGTGAAATATCCATCATACCAGTTCTGCAGACCGTTGCGTGGTACCTGAAGTTTTTTGCATAAATGTGTGTACTTTTCATACAGAACATCTACCTCTTCGTCTGTAAAGCCAAAATATTCGCTGAAAGCTTCCATTGAAGTCATTTTAAATTCCATAAACATGTTCAGCTCAGAGCCACTGGAATATTTGGAAATCGGCAGGATACCGGTAATGTATGCCAGTGCTGTATAGTCCTGATCTTTCAGCAGAGTTTTGAGAAAAAGTATATACTCTGCTTTTTCCTTTTCAGTAATAAATGGAAGATGAAATACGGCATCCCATTCATCCATGATGAAAACAAACTGTCGGTCTGTCTGCTCTGAAATTTGGGAAAGTATATCCCAGAGCGCATATATGGAGTCTGTCTGATATTCCGGATATGCTTCCGCCAGATCGTTCTTCAAACCTGTAATGATGCGATCAATATATTGTCTGTAAGATGTGCAGTTTTCCGGAAGTCTGCTGAAATCGATATAAATGATATCATACTGATTTAAATACTGATGGTATTCAGGTGAATCTGCAATTTTTAAATGATCAAATATCTGCGAAGCATCCCAGGCCTTTCCAAAGAAAGCTCCCAGCATATTTGCCATGATCGTTTTTCCGAATCTGCGCGGTCTTGTAATGCAGATATACTGTGTTTCTTCTTCCATGCATCCAAATATGTCATTCAGAATAAGGGATTTATCTACAAAATATGTTGTTTCTGAAATCTTCTTATATCTTTTGTACGGAAGAGGAGTATTTAAAAACATTGCCATATCAGTTACCGCCTTTCAGATTTTTTGCTTTAGAGATATTATAGCATTCTTATAAAAGACTTGCCAGATGGAAGAGGCGGAAAGATTATTACAATAAGATGGACAATGACATCCCGGAAAATCAGCAAGATAGAAAAATTGCAGTGTCTGCTATCAAACATCTTGATCAATCAAAAAAGAGAAAAAATATTTTGATTGCAGTTGTTTCTCTTTTTAAAGAAAATTGGCTTTATGAAAAATTTAGCCTTTTTTATTTGGAAATTAGATACATAATATTTAAATATAGGTGGGATTAATATGTGTGATGTAAAAAAATATGAAAAAATATATGAAGAAATAAAGTGTCTGGAACCTGAAGATACATTGCAACTTACATTAGAAGCTGATTCAGAAGAGCAGAGGGAATTTTATCAGATGGTAGGTGATTTTTTACTTCAAAAAAGGCAAAAACAAGTAATTGCGAGGAATTTATTTTAAAAGAAAAAATATATCGTTCTGGGTGGAGTTAATGGAGCTGGTAAATCTAATTAGTGACAAACTGAGAAATCAGCAACACTTATACTTGCCAGATTAAGTTTTAGACAAAGAATATCTTTGTTTTAATAAAACATTTTTTCGCTGTTTTCGATGGTCAGACACCTCCAGGGCAAAATGCCAATGACACAAAACTTAGCAGATCTGTGACATGGGAGCAAATCTGATTAGTGACAAACTGAGAAATCAGCAACAGTAAATATCCTTGTTTTGAATTACAATAATTATTGTATAAAGTTTTCATCGCAAGTTAATTTTACCACAAAAATAGAACCATTCGCATGAACGAATGGTTCTATTTCTTTTAGGGACTTATTTCACAGACCCTTTCTTTTTAGGAATCTGTGAGTATGTAAATAAATTATTTATTAACAATACCTGAAAGTTATCGATATGTGTGACTCTTAATAAATTATTTCTTTACATAGATTTCGATTTTTTTAGTTTTGACAGAGCAGGAACCTGTTGTTACCATTTTGTATCCTGCTGGTACCGGAACTTCACTGGCTTTAATAGATGTAGCTTTTTTATCGACAACGATTTCTCCAGTAGCAACAATTTTGTTTGTTTTTGCTAATCTATAAATAACTTTAATTGTTTTTCCTAATTTTTTAACCTCAACAGTTACTGTATTATTTTTGGAAATTTTTAATTTGGAACCAGTTGTTACAATCTGATATCTGTCTGGTGCTGTGATTCTGCTCATATTAACATATTTGGCAGTAGCTACTACAGAAAGTTTCTTACTGCTGACAACTTTACCAGATTCTTTAAAAATAACAGTTACAGATTTTTTATTCTGGTCTACAGTAATATAAACTTTGTTATTTTGGGAAATTTTAATGTCACCAACGATGCCAATTGTATATCCATCTGGTGCTGTTAATTTGCCAGTGTTAATATAAGTAGCATCTTTATCAACAGTCATAGGAGCTGTCTTGATGACATTTCCTTTTCTATCCTGATATACAACAGTAATTCCTTTTGTTGTAACTGCTTTACGAACAGCAGCGTATACATAACCATCATTGATTGCAAGATCACCAGCTAATACCAATTCATAGCCTTCTGGTGCTGTAAGTTTGCTGGTATTTACAGATGTAGCATCTTTATCAACAGTGAACTCTACTTCTGCAATCTGTTTTTCTTCTTCTTCAGAATAGTAGTTGATTTTTACAGTTTTAGTAGTAGCTACTTTGCGAACAGCAGCGTATACATAACCATCATTGATTGCAAGATCGCCAGATAATACCAATTCATAACCTTCTGGTGCTGTAAGAGAACTTGCGTTTACAGATGTGGCATCTGCAGGAACTTGCATCGGTTCTTCTTTAACCTGTGTATTTGCCTCTTCATCATAGAAATTAATATATATAGTTTTTTGAGCTGCTACATTAGCACTATCAACATCAGCAGAATCAAAAGCTTCTGGTGAGGCATCAGTTCCATCAGAGAATACGCTGACGTCAGAAGCTGCTACAGGTACAACGCTGGTTCCTGCTACGCAGGCAGCGAGCATTAAAGCCATAATTTTTTTTCTACGTTCTTTTAATCCCATATTCTTTTTCTCCTTCATTATCTGGAAAACATATTTCTTTTGCATTGCAAGAATGGGGCATAATCATGAATTATGCCCCGTCTTGCCTGTTGGAATCTTATATAAAATTACCCAAATGGATTATTTTACAGTGATCTTTTTAAGATTGGACCATGGGCTGAATACTTTCCTGCCGTTTTCGGAAGTTCTGTTGAATGCATGCATTCCTACTGTCCAGCTTCCTTTTGGTACATTCTTAAATGTAGCTGTTACTGTACCTTCTTTGAGGTTCAGGATCTTGTGATCGCCATAGTGGTATGGACGAGTCTCGCCGTTTTCTTTCTTGGAGGATGTTCCAAGTACTACGTCGTATCCTGTTGCATTAGCAGCTGCTTTATATGTTACTTTTACAGTTGTTCCGCTTACATTTACGCTTGTGATGATCGGAGCATCCGGTGTGATTGCAGATACAACGAATGGATATGCATTTGACCAGTCGCTGAATACTTTCTTACCGTTTTCATCACGTTTCCAAGCATGGCAGTATGCATAATATGTTTCCTGCTGTACATACTTAAATGTAGTAGATGTACTAACCTGATTCTTGTTTACAGAAGTATAATCTTTATTTGTGATGCAGTCACGATCTGTAGAGATTACATAATCGTAACCAGCAGCACCTTCAGAATCACCGGAAAGGATGACTGTTGCTTGGTTTCCAGTAACATTTACTTTAGTGATCATCGGAGCATCCGGTTTTTCATCTTCTGCTTTTCCGTCTGCAACTACTGTCTTGGATCCTGTGTAGTTTTTGGATGTGCTGTTTGCTTTTACTGTATATGTTCCGTCAGTGTTCTTTTCAGAAGTATATTCTGTAGCCGGAACTGGGAGATATCCATTTAATACAGTTGTAACGCCATCTTTTACAGTTACAGTACAATCGTTGATGTTCTTCTTATCAACGCCCCATGTTAAGTTTGCTCTGGAATAAGCTGTACTGTCAACATCGTCTGTATCGAATGTTGCAACACCAGACTCTGTGTATCCGTTGATACCTTTGATTTCTACGCCGTAGATGTCTCCAACTGTTACATCGATAGGAGTTACAGTATTGCCATCTTTGTCGATTAATCTAAGTGTATAATCTTTGCCTTCAACTAATGTGCTTCCGCCAATCTGAATCAGTACTTCAGGTTTAACCGGAAGACCAGCTGCGTATGTAGCATTTTTAACACTTACATTCTTAGCAACAAATTCAACAGATTTGATTGTAAACGGGATATAAGCAACAACACCATTGATAATTGTTCCGTCAGAAGTAACAATTGTCTTGGTTCCTGCAAATCCTGTTCCTTCTTTAGCTACTGCATAGATATAACCAATGTTTTCTTTTCCTGCAGTTACTTTCTTACCTGTGATATTATCAGCGTATTTAATCTCGAAATCACTTTCTTTTGCAGTTGTCTTTACGCCATCATCAGTAACTTTTCTGATATTGCTTAATAATGCTTTTGCAAAAGTATGCTCATTTCCATCAAATGTGAATGCAGTCTGGCTGTTATGAACTACGCCGTTTACATTTCCATCAGCATCTTTATCTACATCTGCTGTATAAGCGTCTGTTACGTCAAATCCTTTGCTGTCATAAACGTTAAGAGTAGCTTCTACTTTTTCTTTTACGATATTGAAGCTTGCTGTGATGTTAGAACCTGTGAAGTTCTTGTTTCCATCTAATGGTTTCAGAACAACTGTTCCGACTCCGGCTTCAACGTTTTCGCCATAAGAAACGATTTCAAACTGGTTGGATACATCGTTTCCGTTTAATGTTGCTGTAAATTTACGAGGTCTTACCTGTTTTCCAGTGTAATCCTGATCAGCGATGGATACTTTTACATCTGCTGTGTTTGCAGCTGTGATTGTAAATGTTCCAGTTGCTTTTCCTGAATAGAAGTAGTTGTATCCCTGTACAGTGATTGTTCCAGTACCAACATTTACAGCATTGCTGATGCTTACTTCCTCATATTCAGCATCTTTATCGTTAACTTCACCCTTCTTGTAAAGAGCAATAGCACCGTCAAGCACTGCATAAGTAGGCTGGATCTTTCCACCTGTGTAAGTATAAGTAGAAGGTGTTGCAACAACCATAGCGTCTGTTAATTTCTTAGGTACGATTTCTGTCTTACCGCTTGCTGTAACAGTTCTTGTTTTGCCGTTTGTTGTTTTTAAAATATAGTTTGTGTTTGTAACAGTAACTTCTGTAATGATGTTGTTAAACAAGCCATTAGCGATATCTTTGTTTTCATATTCATATTTAACTGTGAAATCGCTGTCTGTGAGAGTTTTTTCTACTTTTTTGCCTTTTGCTACAACTGTTACAGGAAGTTTATATTCGCCTGCTTCTGTAAGTGCTTTATTAATAGAAACATCATCCGGTACAGTTACATAATCAGCTTCAACTACCAGTGGTTTGATTAAGAACGGAATAGATGCTGTCTGATCTTTGTATGTTCCGCTTGTAATCTTGATGTTAACGTAAGCGTTTGCTACTGGATTGTAATTTCCGTCATATACAGTTGTTGCATTTACGTTGTTTGTATATCCTGTGATTTCGTATCCGTCTGTTCCAAGATCTTCTGTTTTGGGGTTACCCTGTGCGTTGAAATACTGAATAACCAGTTCTCCTAAATCGCTCTTGGAAGGTTTGATCGCATCGCCTGTATAATCTGTTGTATACTGTGTTTTTGCAGATACAGCATTTAATGCAGCTGCAGTAGCAACAACAGTGAATGTCTGCTCACCTGTGCAGTTTCCACCGTCTTTAGCACGTACTGTAACAGTATATGTACTTCCGTTTTTAAACTGTTCAGCGTCTGTACCATCAGCATTTTTTACAATAAGTGTATATTCTTTGCTGGAGTTTTTAATTGCAGAAAGGTCTGAGCCTTCTACACCTGTAAATATCAGATAATCAGCTAATTTGCTTACAGCAATATCTGTTGGAATCTGTCCACTTAAAGTGTTAACAGTAATCTTTGTTCCTGCTGTAGAAAGGTCACGTTTTGCAACGTTAACAGTCTCATTTGTTGTGTAATATTCATCTGCATCTGTAAAATTCTTTAATTTTGTTTTGTCAACATATACAACAACGGGGTAATCACCTACTTTTGTATATTCAACCTGAGCAGTTGTAACTGCAGCAGATAAATCAGCACCGCTTAATTTTCCATCAGCGCCTTTATTACTGGAAGCAGATTCTTTTAATGTAAAAATCTTAATAGCCTTACCTGTATACTGATAGGACTGTCCTTTTGTTGCTGTTGCAAGGATATCTCCTTTTGCATATGCTTTTGCTGTAACGTTACCGATTACAAGTTCAGCACTGCCTGTGTAAGCAGAGTCTTCTTTTGCTGTTACAGTAAGTTTGAATTCTTCTTTATTATTAGTTGCATTAGTTACAGATGTTTCATAAGCATCAGCAGCTACATTTGCATTTTCAGAATCCAGAACAGTAAGTGCAACGCCGTCAGCTTCAGTAATAGTCTGAGCAAAACCGTTGTATGCTTTTGTTGTGGTTGCAGGTGTAGCAGTCACAGAATTTAAAGATCTCTTTTCTACAGCTACAGAAATACCTGTGTTAATGTCATAAAGAGTCTGCTGATTGCTGTCTACATCGTAAACATAAAGGGTTAATGTTTTTCCAGCCATGTCAGCTGTTGTATTTAAACTCATATCAGTTGCATCGTCTACTTTTCCGCTAGAAGATGCATATGCAATACCTTTTTCGTCAACCCAACGATACTGCCATCCACCTTCTACTTCTGATCCGTCAGTTTTAGTTACAGTACCACTGATAACAGATGCTCCTCCCCAAACAACTTTTTTGCTGTCTGCAGATAAGTTAAGAGTAATATCAGCTTCATTTACCATTACAGATGCTGAAGCTGCGTCTTCTGTATCGTCAACAACAGGAGCTTCTGCAGCGAACGCATCTGCTTCAGTAGCTACGGAAGCGTCAGTACCATCACTGAACTCAGCAGCCCAAACCGGCACATTAGAGGTTGCCAGCATTGCAACGACGAGAGACATACTTAAGGTTTTCTTAGCCATGCCTTTCTTCGTGTTTTTAATCTTTGTCATGATTATAGTTCCCCTTTGGGTGGTGGACAGGTTGTTTTTATGGAAATTTTCGTATCCAGAATAGTTTTCGAGATTGCAGAGTATATAAGATATATCATTTATAATTATGTTTTTTGTGGGTTTTTATATTTAAATCATCAGTTATATTAAGAAATCGTTATGTTATCACATAAAAAGCTTTCAACTATATCAACGAGATACAATTGAAAGCTCTATTTTAAGTACCAAATTTTTCTATTGTCTTATTATGTATAGCTGCCATAGGAGACGTATTCTAAGCAGTAAGGTTTGTTCCGATAGATGCTGCAATCTCTTTTAACTTATCGGCAGAAAAACCAGTATATTTTTCAATCTTATCGAGAGATTCTTTATCTTTGATCATCATTTTTGCAAGAGATAGATTTTTCTTTTCTACACCTTGCTCAATGCCTTGTTCAACAAGTGCTTTTCCCAGATTACACATATCCTGCACCTCACTTTCAAATTCTTCTGTCATGGCGATGCCAAAATCTTTCTGAAGACGTTTTTTCTTTGTCTCAGAGGATGTAGAAAGAGAGAAGAGTGTATTCAGCAGATCAAGGATCTCCAGATCACTCTCTTTATCTGCATCACCTAAATTTACGATAACAACTTCCATAAGGTCATAACTGCCAAGAGTTTCATAAGGCTTTCCCAATACTGTATCCTGTACTGTATGGTATCTGAAGATTCCATTTCTACGTTTTTTCGCCGGATCCGGGCAGATCCAAATACTGTAGACTTTCTGAAGCTTTTCATAATGTTCACCAGTAAAAATAGTTCCATACTGCTCGGAAATCATTCTTGCACAATAATAAAATCCTCTTGTAACTAATGGATACCCCGGTGTGTCATTTAACTGGATTTCCAAATTGATGATCAGCTGTACGGGTTCTTCGGTGTTCGGAATATATGCCTTAAAACGAATATCATAATATACAGTCTGGTCTTTGATAGCATTTGCTTCGGAATTAAGGCAGTCTATTTGTTCGTTTCCATCCAGTAATTTACTGCGGTCAGGATGGTCCTGATGTACTGCCCGACTGGAAATTTCGATATTTTCTTTCAGGCAGTTATCACAGATAAAATTGACACTATATTGGGAAAATTCTTTTGTACAGGATTTGAGGATCCAGGCAATGACTGCCTTATAGGTTAATAGTTTCTTGGCACATTCATCATATCTTGCACGATCTGCGGCAAGGTCTATCATTTGTGCCAGATTCGTTTGACGTATTATGGATGTCACCTCCTGTCACATATTTTGTACTTATATTTTATCAGAGCAGATATTTATTTACCAGAAAAATTTTTCGACAATCGCAGGATAAGTTTTGACAAAGAAAGACCCCAGTCAAAATGACTGGGGTTTTCTTTTTAGGAATCTGTATTATTTACCCAAATGGATTATTTAACAGTAGCCTTTTTCAGGTTTGACCATGGGCTGAAGACTTTCTTTCCGTCTTCAGATGTTCTGTTGAATGCATGCATTCCAACTACCCATGTTCCCTTTGGTACGTTCT
>ERZ836760.2236-NODE-2236-length-16208-cov-13.909552_pt1 | contig 16208 bp, 10 predicted proteins | sample MGYA00519941_ERZ836760 | MGnify/ENA primary metagenome ERZ836760 (study PRJEB31850, sample SAMEA3708807) | human gut metagenome | biome: human gut; feature: human-associated habitat; material: faeces | place: China | collected 2014 ... | reverse complement strand
CCCTCCCGCATGCGGTCAATCTGGTTCTGCCGGAACTTGCGGGTGATATCGTCAATCCTCTGTTCAATCTCTGCCACCTCCGCCAGAGGAGACTGGGCGTCCCCGGCAGCTGCCGCCTTTAAAAGCTCCATGCCTTCCCGGCAGGTTTCCTCCATGACAGCAAATTCCTTCCTGGCGTAATTGGAAAACTGAAGTCCTTTTGCCTCTATGGTTTCGGCATACTCCGCCAGGTTCATGGCATGGTCACCGATTCTCTCAATATTTCCAAGAATGGTATACATCCGGTTCAGGGTATCAATATCCTTGGGCGTCTGGTCCAGCACAAGTATCTTGGAAATCTTCTGGGACAGCCTCATATTGCTTAAATCAATTTCCTCTTCCCGGTCCGCGATGGCCTGGATTCCCTCTGCGGCGCCCTCCTCCACGGCCTTGAAGCTCTGGGATACATTCTCTGCCGCAGTTGCCAGCATCCCCTTAATCTCATCATGAATCTGGTTGATCGCAATGGTGGAGATACCAAGGTGGTGCTTGGAGGCCATAAGACCCTCAAACCACTGGTCCGCATCCTTTACAGGAACTGCCTTATCCGGAAGAATGGCAATGGCAATCTTCTCCAGAAGGGCGCCAAAGGGCAGAAGAATCAGGGTGGTGCTGATATTGAAAATGGTATGGACATTGGCAATCTGAGCCACCGGATTATCCGGAGTCAGGCTTACCACAAAGTCCGTAAAAGGAGTCAGGATGCACAGGGTCACAAACAGGGCCGTACCAATCACATTGAACATCAGATGAATCAGGGTGGTGCGCTTTGCATTGCGGCTGGTTCCCACAGAAGCCAGAAGCGCTGTAATACAGGTACCGATATTCTGGCCGAACAGCACGAACACGGCACTGTGAAGGTTGATGACGCCGCCCATAGCCAGAGCCTGAAGGATACCCACAGACGCAGACGAGGACTGGATAATGGCTGTGAATACCGCTCCTACCAGGATTCCCAGAAGGGGATTGGAAAATTTGGTCACCATATGGATGAAGGTTTCGGAATCCCGCAGCGGAACCATGGCATCGCTCATCATGCCCATGCCGATGAACAGAACGCCGATACCGGCAATAATGCCTCCCACATGCTGTACCTTTTTATTTTTCGCGAAAATCAGGGACATAACGCCCACAAAGGCGATGAGCGGAGCCAATGCTCCTATGTCCAGGGCAATCAGCTGTCCCGTAATGGTGGTACCTACATTGGCACCCATAATAATCCATACAGCCTGCTTAAGTGTCATAAGACCCGAGTTGACAAATCCAACCGTCATAACGGTTGTGGCTGAAGACGACTGAATCAGGGCTGTGATTCCTGCCCCCACCAGCACTCCCAGAAAACGGTTTGCCGTAAGGCGCTCCAGAATCTGCTTCATACGGTTTCCAGCCACAGCTTCCAGATTGGTACTCATCATCTGCATGCCGTACATGAACAGGGCCAGGCCGCCCAGCAGGCTTAAAACCAATTCTACTCCCATGTGTTTTCTCCTTTTGTCCGAGGAAATTAACTGCTGCTATATTATCATTTTACGGATAACCCTGTGTGTTCCGGAATGATTCCGGGTAAAAATGGGCAAAAATATGGCATAGCCCGCCATCCCAAACAAACGATCGCAGGTTATGCCTCCTTTATCATATTCTTGCGGCATCCGTCACACAGGGCGTTTCCCATGATATCTATAGCCTCTTTTCCTGATTATTTACCATTTCTTTACGACTTCTTTACACATACTCATTATACGGGATATTTCATATGTCGTCAATATCGTTTCCCGCCAGTAATGTAAAGTCTATGTAAATTATGTGTAAAATTTCTTCCGGAAATACATATATTTACAAATCTCCCCGCAGCAGAGCCGCACCATTATCCATTTATTGAGTATATTGTTTTTTCCTGTTATTATACATGATTTTTAAAAGACCGATGGCAAGAACTGCCGGTATCCAGCCGGCTGCGGCCAGACCCGCCTTCAAATTACCTCCTGATGCCCCTGCTATGAGTCCCACCAGCGCCGGACCACCGGCACATCCCAGATCCCCGGCCAGGGCCAGCAGGGCAAACATGGCAGTACCGCCCCGCGGACAGCTCACGGACGCCAGCGAGAATGCTCCCGGCCACAGGATACCCACGGAAAACCCGCACAGCCCGCAGCCGGCCAGTCCCAGAACAGGGCTGGCGGCAGTGGACGCCAGCCCATAGCTGAAAATGCACAAAACGGCGCTGCCTGTCATAAAGGCGGTGAGACGGATGCGCTGGCTGTATCTGGCATACATTGCCCTGGATATGCCCATGAGAATTGAAAACATACAAGGTCCGGCCAGATCTCCCACTGTCTTTGACACATTAAGCCCTGATTCAGCAAAAGCGGAGGCCCACTGGCTCATAGCCTGTTCCGATGCCCCTGCGCAGACCATAATAAAAATAAAAAGCCAGAACAGGCTGCTTTTTAACAGTCCCCGAATCCCCATCTCCTGCCCATCCTCTGTCAGTGCCAGAATGGGAACCCGCGAAAACAGGACAGCGTTCATAACAGGGACTGCTGCCCAGAGAAGGGCCAATACCCGCCAGCTGTTCAGACCCGCTGTCTGAAAAAAGACAGTGGACAGTACCACCACGGCCACGGACCCCCAGCAGTAAAAAGAGTGCAGCAGGCTCATGGCCGCATCTTTGCGGGCCGTTGGACAGGCTTCCACAATGGGGCTGATCAGTACTTCTATGATACCTCCCCCCACTGCGTACAGGGCAACGCACACAAGCAGTCCTCCAAAATGTCCCGGAACCATATCCGGCAGAAAGCTCAGCCCGGCCAGCCCCAGGGCAGCGAACACATGAGCCGCCACAATGCATGTCCTGTATCCAATCCTGTCCACAAACCGCGCCGACAACAGGTCCACCGCAAGCTGAATGCCAAAATTCACCGTAACCAGCATAGCAATGCGCGCCAGAGATATGCCATAGCTTTTCTGGAAAGTGAGAAATAAAAGCGGAGCAAAATTATTGACCACTGCTTGGACCACATATCCCAGGTAGCTGGCATTCAATGTTTGGTTGTAATTATCTTTAAGGGCCACTTATGCGGTCCCTCCTCCCCGTTTCCTTCATTCCGTTTTCTTTATTCCGTTTCCTTCATTCCGTTTCCTTCATTTCGCTTCCGGCAACCCCCTAAAGCGCGGCCTCATGCTCCCGGCCATAGACCTCAATCTGCGTCAGGGCAGGGAAGGGGGAAGGATCGTCTGCCTTTATGAGCTGCCCGAAGGTAAGCCATGTGATACCCTTGCGCTCCAGGCTGATGATATGAGGTTCAACGCTCTTTTCAAGCTCCACGGTCTCAGAGGTTCCGTCGGAAAAGGTAAATGTCACCTTCTCCCACCAGTTGTCATGAGGAAAATCAGCCCTTGTATAGAGGACAATCTGGTCAAAATCCACGGGGCGGCCAAACTCCAGCGTCATTTGGGCATCGTCCTGCATATTGATTCCCCATGACTCATATGGCCACTTTCCATGGGACAGATTTGCCGTCACACCGTCAATGGCGTTGCGGGCCGCAAACACAGCCTCTCCCCTGGTTTCCACATTGGCGTGGGCGTGGGGATAACATTCCTGGCCCCTGTGCTGGTCCATAACGTTCTTGGCCAGATTCCGGTATGATTTAATTTCATAATCCCTGGCATACCGCATGGTCAGATAGTGGCGCTCTCCTGTAAATGACTTGGGGTTATAGGATGTCTTACCCTCTGCAAAGGGAACCTCATAAACCAGCTCATTCCCCGCCCCATAGATAAAGGCTTCATCCATGGTATCATCCACACGCATGATATAGAAACGGTTCTTTTCCGGAAGAGAAAATATAATCCTGTCTCCCTCCTCATACTCACCCTTCCATGCCAGTACGGCCTGTTCCCTGCCTGCGGCCTCTGCCTTTACCGCATCGTTTTTATCCTTCACTGTAATCTGCATTCCCATATATTTACACACTCCTCTTTCCAGCAATTTCTTTTAGGTTCTTTCATTCTACCATGGAGTCCCAGGGAATACCATATACAAAAAAGGCGAAATTTTATAATATTTTAAGCATTAGCGAATATTCTAATATTTACAAAACCTTCACTTTTTATTCATCAGAACCTGCTATTGCTGATGGTATAATGGAAAAAATAATGAATGAAGGGGATGATTGGATGAATTGGAATGAAACATTGAGAAACAACGTAACCCGCGCCCAGGAACTGAAAACCTATATGAGGCTTACCAGCCAGGAGGAAGAACACATGACCCGAATCCTGGAACAGTTTCCCATGACAGTCACAAGATACTATCTGTCTCTTATTGACTGGAACAATCCGGAACAGGATCCTGTGTTCAGGATGTCTATACCCTCCATTCGTGAAACCGACCTGTCGGGGGATTTTGATACCAGCGGGGAGGCAGATAACACAGTGCTGCCCGGCCTGCAGCACAAGTACAGGCAGACGGCACTCATCCTGTCCACCCACCGGTGCGCCATGTATTGCAGGCATTGCTTCCGCAAGCGGCTGGTGGGAATCTCCGGCGGCGAGACAGCCGGAAATGTGGACCAGATGGCTGCCTACATCGCCTCCCACCCTGAAATAACCAATGTGCTCATATCCGGCGGGGATTCCTTTTTGAACAGCAATCAAATCATACGCCGGTATCTGGAGGCATTCAGCTCCATTAAACATCTGGATCTAATCCGTTTCGGCACCCGCACCCCGGTGGTGCTGCCTATGCGGATTTATGATGACCCGGAACTTCTGGATATTCTGGCCCGCTATACAAAAATCAAACAAATCTATGTGGTGACCCAGTTCAACCATTCAAACGAACTGACTCCGCAAGCAGTAAAAGCGATCCGGTGCCTGATGGACGCCGGTGTCATTGTAAAGAACCAGACCGTTCTGTTAAAAGGAATCAACGATGACGCAGGGAGTCTCGGAACCCTGCTAAAGAATCTGACAAGATACGGTGTCATTCCCTATTACATTTTCCAGTGCCGTCCCGTATCCGGGGTAAAGAGTCAGTTCCAGATTCCTTTGACAGAGGGCTGCCGCATTGTGGAAGAGGCAAAAAACATGCAGAACGGCCAGGGCAAATGCATCCGCTACGCCATGTCCCACGTCACCGGCAAAATCGAAATCCTGGGCCAAATGCCCGACAAAAACATGCTTTTTAAATATCATCAGGCAAAATATGAAAAAGACCAGGGCCGTATATTCAGCGAGAAATTGGCACCTGGACAGGCGTGGCTGCAGGGGTGATATCAGACTTTGCCGCAGACTGTTTCCCGGCCCATACAGGACTTTGCCGCAGGCAAATGTTAAGCCGCGGGACATACCCTAACATGGGCATGTCCTGCGGCCTTTTTGTGCCGTAGGCGGCTGTATATGTAATTACATCAGTGACAGATACAGATTCTTGATATCCTCAAAGGACGGATCCTTTGGATTGCCCGGGCGGCAGGCATCATCCATGGCGGACTGTGACAGGAAGTCCACATCCTCAGGCTTAAGGATTTCCTTTAAGTCAGCAGGGATTCCCACGTCAGCGGACAGTTTCTTTACCGCGTCCACTGCTGCTTTGCGGTATTCCTCCTGTGTCATATTCTCAACACCCTCCACGCCCATGGCAATGGCAATGTCTTTAAATTTGGTTCCTGTACATGGCGCATTATATTCCATGACGGTTGGAAGGATGATGGCATTGGCAACGCCGTGGGGGGTATCATATAAAGCGCCCAGACCATGAGCCATGGAGTGCACAATGCCCAGACCACAGTTGGAGAATCCCATTCCGGTCAGATACTGGCCCAAAGCCATGCCTTCCCTGCCCTCAGGCTTGTTCTCCACCGCATCCCTCAGGCTGCGGGCGATTACTTCAATGGCTTTTAAGTTAAACATGTCGGTCATCTCCCAGGCACCCTTTGTGGTATAGCCCTCGATTGCATGGGTCAGGGCATCCATACCGGTAGCTGCTGTCAGTCCCTTGGGCATGGAAGACATCATCTCCGGATCAACCACTGCCACTACCGGGATATCATGGGTATCCACGCATACGAATTTACGCTTTTTCTCCACATCCGTGATCACGTAGTTAATGGTAACTTCCGCCGCGGTGCCTGCTGTGGTGGGAACTGCAATAATCGGCACACACGGATTCTTGGTCGGAGCAACGCCTTCCAGACTTCTCACATCCTCGAATTCAGGGTTGGTGATGATAACGCCGATTGCCTTTGAGGTATCCATGGAGGAACCGCCGCCAATGGCAATGATATAGTCGGCTCCGGATGCCTTGAAAGCCGCAACGCCGGTCTGTACGTTCTCGATGGTCGGGTTAGGTTTGATATTGGAATAAATCTCGTAGGCCAGTCCTGCATCCTCCAGTACCTTTGTCACCTTGCAGGTTACATTGAACTTAATCAGGTCAGGGTCGGAACATACAAAAGCCTTCTTAAATCCCCTTGCCTTTGCCTCATTTGCAATCTCCTGGATTGCACCTGCGCCGTGATAGGATGTCTCGTTTAATACGATTCTGTTTGCCATGATTTTCTTCTCCTTTACATTGACAGTACGCCGCCGGACCCGTCTTAAGTGTCCGTGGATTTACCTGGTTGCTTTTGTTAATATTATAACAAGTCCTGTTTTAAAATAAAAGTGACAAACATCCCTGTCTGTCACTTTCCTTTAAGTTTTGTGCAGTTTCACCATTTAGGATTATGCATAATCACCATTTTCTGTCTCTGCTGCGGCTGGGGATATCCGGGACTTTCCGGGGCTTAAAGCAGTTTCAATTTTCCGAACACCTCTGCCAGCTTTGGCGGCATGGCTTCCACCAGCTTATCCGACATTTCCCGGGGCGTATCCTTCATGCCTCCCAGAACCCACTTCACCGTCATGTATACAGAGCCCTGGCAGTACATCTCCAAAAGGAACTGAAGCTCCTGGCCCAAAGGCTGGCTGGTCTTTTTTGCAATCAGGTCCGTATAAAACTGGAGAATCAGTTCAAAGTCATGTTCCTTTAATGAATTCCTGTCATCGGAGCGGAAGGCTTCTGTGAAAAACACCTTTTCATTGAGAATGAACTCAAACTTCCGGGTCAGGCTCTCCCCCACCGTATGTCCCATGCCAATCTGCTCAAAGGACTGAAGCACCAGCTTGTCAAAATACCAGTTTATCAGATCGTATTTGTCCAGAAAATTCCGGTAAAAGGTCTGCCGGGTCACGCCGCAGCCCTCCACAATGTTTTTGACCGTAATCTTATCCACGGGCGCTGTCTTCATGCACTCCTTAACGGATTCAGCCAGCTTGTATTTTGTTTTCTCCTGCTTTCCTGTAACGGCCATGGTATTCCTCCTGCGGCAGGTACTGCACGGAAACGCTCCGGTACCTGTGTATTTTGTAACATATCCCTGCGCCACAACAGGCAGTGCAGCCCTGGTTGCGCTGCACTGCCCGCTGCTTCTATGGACAGTATATCAAATTTTGAGACAGGCTTCTACCTGTTTTTGAAAATGCTTACCATTGCCTTCCACATCTGTACCAGCACATTCCACATCCGCCTTAAGGGGCTTTCCTTGGCCTTTGCCACCTCTGCATCCGCGGTCTTGGCCGTGTCGTCGTCCACGCTGATCTCATCGGTGCGCATGACAATCTGCAGTGTCTTGGGCGGTTTGTTCCGGTCCGAGGTAAAGGATACCTTGTCTGCGGACGGATCCATAAACAGGAAACGGTTATCTGTATCAAACTTATCCAGCTCATTGTCAATGGTATCTTTCATGGTACGTCCGGCCTGGCGCATCACCGTGGTGCTGTCCAGGATGTTCAGGCTTTTATCCAGAAGTTCCATACTGCCGCGCAGGCTGTCCCTGGCAGCCGCGTCAAAATCATCGCTGCTGTCTTTTAACGTGTTCTGGATGATAGTCAGGGTGCTGATTCCATTGTTGAGGGCATCTGTGGTACGCCGTACCAGCTCCTGGGAGTCATCCAGGGCAGTCTGGAGATCCGGATAATATACATCCAAAGAATCATTGAGGGCCTTTAAATCCTCAATCAGATAATCCGTATTGTCAACTATCTCGGCGCTGTATTTCGCAGAATCAGACGTGTCATCCATCAGGTTCGCCATCTTGTCTGTCAGGGATTTGCTCTGAGCAGATAAATCCTGAAGGACTGCCACCTTTTCATATAAGGATTGTTCAATGGCTTTCGCTGCTTGTGCGGCGGCCTGCTGGTCCATACTGCTTACCAGAGGGATGTTTTTCTTCTCTATGGATGCGGTGGCCGCCATGCGGCCTGTGCTTCCCGTATTTATGGCAGAGCTAATAGCAGTGCCTGTATCCGGGGTGTTACTGCCTGAGTTACTGCCGGCGTTTCCGCTGGGATCTCCGCTTTCAGCTGCGCTTCCGCTGCTGCTCCCGGCTATGCTTCCGTTGGTGCTTTCGCCCCCGGTTGTATTTCCGCTTCCGCTCCCGTTTGTGCTTCCGTCCGTACTTCCGCCTCCGGTTGTATTTCCGCTTCCGCTCCCGCTTGTGCTTCCGTCCGTACTTCCGCCTCCGGTTGTATTTCCGCTCCCAGCTCCAGTTCCGCTTCCGTCCGTACTTCCGCCTCCGGTTGTATTTCCGCTTCCGCTCCCGGTTGTGCTTCCGTCCGTACTTCCGCCTCCGGTTGTATTTCCGCTTCCGGCTCCAGTTCCGCTTCCGTCCGTGCTTGTGCCTCCGTCCGTATTTCCGCTCCCGCTCCCAGTTCCGCTGGTGCTTCCGTTTCCGTCTGTGCTTCCGCTTCCTCCGGCACTTCCATCCGGGTTATCTTTCCCCTCCGTACTGCCGCCGGAATTTCCGCTTTCCTGGTCATTCCCCTGATTATTATTCTGGGAGTTTTCCTGGCTGCTGCCTCCGCCGGATGACGAATGGCTCCCGCCATTTGATGTCCCGTAATCCACATCCTCCATGTCTTCCAGTTCTTCCTCATCCAGCTCCTCGTCATAGAGCCGTCTGGCCTTGGTACTGGAACTCTTATACAGACTGAGATACGTCAACAGTGTGTCCTGGGATGCCTGAAGCTGGGTATCCAGCGCTATGATGGATTCCATGGTCTTCTGGAGTTCCGGCAAATCGCTGCTGATACCGCCTGCGCTGTTTTCTATGTTCTTAAGTCTGGTCTGCAGCTTTCTCAAAGGGTCCTGCATATCTCCCAGCGTGTTGACAATGTCATTCATGCTGCTGTGAACCACCTCGGCACAGTCCTTGGCCGTCTGCAAATGTGGAATCATGGTGTCCATCTGCTGTGACACCGATGTAAGCGCTGCCAGCGTCTGGTCATTTCCGGCCAGTATGCTGTCCTTGGAATTACTCCACTTCTGTCTGGCGCTCTCCGCTGAGTCCATACCCTGGCGGACCTGGTTCACACCCTGCCGCATGTTCTCCACAGACTTTGCCATCTGCTCCAGGCTGTCGTAAAGCTCATCCCCTGCATCCTGCCATGTATCCTTGGCTTCCTTCAGGTCCTTGATATGTTCCAGATCCTCCACCGTACCCGGTACCATGGCCATGATCACGCCAATGGTCTCAAAGCTGTCCGTGCCGATGCGCACCGTGTAATCCCCGTCCTCCCCGGGGAGGGCGGTAAATACCACCGCTGTGGTTTCACCCAGGTTCTGGGTCTGGGACCCCTCAGCCTCCACGCTGTAGCACTTGCTCATATCCACGGGCACAGCCACCATAAGCATCATGTTGTTGCGGTAATACTCCCCGGCATTGTCATTGGGCTCTGCCTTCACATTGATCTCAATCAGCCCCGAAGCTCCTGCCAGCTTATCGCCGTCCATGGGTACACCGTTCAGCTTGTAGGATACGTCAAAGTCCCAGGGCAGTACCATCATGCCTTTATCCACAGCGCATTTATAATAAAATCTTCCCCTCTGGTCCTCCGGAAGCTGCCACGTCACCATTCCGTCCCCCAGCACAGGTTCGATGCTGTTAGACATGTTAATCACATTTTCATAGGTTCCGTAATCCGTAAATTCCGTCTGTCCGTTGAGGCCCACCCCCTTTACCACATTAATCTTATCCACCCTGCCGTAATAGTCCAGGTTCACATACATGGTTTCATCCACGTCCACAGAAGGCTGTGCTCCGTATACAGGCGCGGTGCCAGTGCCGGTGCAAAGCATGACAAAGACCATTCCCGCTGCCATGATTCTCTTATATTTCATTTTCATCGCTTTCCACCTCCGCTGGTTCTAAATCAGTCCGTTTCAATGCGGACGCCTTGTTGACAATGGTACCTATTCCTGCCTTTATCAGGGCTTTGCGCTTTTCATGGCGCCGTTTCAGATACTTCTGCAGGCGGTCCCATTCATTGCTGGTAATAATACGGTCAAAGAGCACCAGAAGGGCCGGCAGCACAGTCAGCACCAGAATCACGCTGAACAGCGCCCCCCGTCCAATCAAATGGCCCAGGTCCCCTATAGCCGCTGTGGTCGATATGAAATGAATGATATATCCAGCCAATATGATAATGGTTCCCGAAGTAAAAATAGAGGGACAGGACAGCATCAGTGCCTGAATACACGCTTCCCTCTTCTCCAGGGACTTTCTGCAGGACACATAATTGTTGGTGAGCAGAATGGAATAATCCACCGTGGCTCCCAGCTGGATGCTGCTCACTATGATGTACCCCATAAACACCATGGTATCCCCTGCCAGGTAAGGCATGGCCATATTGAGGAAAATCGCAGCCTCAATGGGCACCATGACAATCATAGGTATGGCAAAGGACCGGAAGCTGAACATGACCACCAGGAACACGCCCAGCATGGATAACAAGTTAACCCTGGAATTATCCGCCGTAATCGTAGTCTTGATATCCTGTGTGGAAGGTGTTTCCCCCACCAGATAGGAATTCTCCGGATAATACCGCTCCAGAATATCCCGTATTTCATCCGCGCCCTTAAATGCCTGGTCGCTCTCTGTCTTGGTCCGTATGTAAATAAGCATCCTGCAGTAATCCTTTGTGTGGAGCTCACTGGTAACGGAATATGGCAGGAACTCCTCGGGTATTCCCTCCGGAAGGGTATTGGACATGGACGTCACACTTTTCACATAGGGAAGATCCTCTATCTCATCTGACATCTCTTTCTCCGTTACAGCCGAAGTATTGGGATACATGGCCAGCATCATATTGCTTCTTCCAAATTCCCGGGAAATTACCTGGTCGTCCGCATAGACCTGGGTTCCCTCACTGGCTCCCACCGCGCTGTTGCCATACAGGAAATCATTCATTCCCTGGGCCACATAAGCGGGCGGCGCCAGAATCAGCATAATGATAAGGGAGGCGTAGCGCACCCTGTAGACCCATTCGCTGAATTTCCGGAAGGAGGGCAGGAAGGGACGGTGCCTGGTCTTATCATTCCACCTGGAAAATTTGAGAATCATAGCCGGCATGAAGAACAGCACAGTTATAAGGCTGAACACAATTCCCTTTGCCAGCACCAGTCCCATATCAAATCCAATGGTAAACTTCATGGATACCAATGCCAAAAAGCCCACCACCGTGGTCAGGCTGCTGGCAAATATGGAGTTGATAGCAGCGTCAATGGCATTGATCATGGCCTGTTCTTCCGAGAGCCCCTTCTGCTTTTCCCTGGAAAATGCATCCAGCAGGAAAATAGAGTAGTCCATGGAGGTGGCCAGCTGCAGCACCATAGCCACATTATTGGTGAGGAACGAGACTGTCCCGATAAAAATATTGGTGCCCCGGTTCAGCAAAATAGCCACACCCATAACCAGCAGAAAAAGGAATGGTTCCGACCAGGCGGTGGTACTGATGCACAGCACTGCAAATATCATAATGACGGCAACCGTAAGAATGAGGTTCATCTCGCTCTCCACATTTTCCGTCAGGGATTTGTTCTGTACAGCCATTCCCACATAATATCCCTTATCCCCTGTAATGGCTTTCATCTCGTCAATGGCCTGGGATGTCTTCTTCGCCGTATCCCCCTGGTCAAAGGTGATGTCCATAACAGCACATCCGTCCTTGTAGTAGTCCTCAATATCCTTCTGGCGTATAAAATCCTCGCCTGAATAGATATTTACCGTACTGTCGCACCAGAGAATCTGGTCCACCCCGTCCACTGCTTCCAGCTTATCCTTGTACTGCTTCGCCTCATACAGGCTCACATCCTTAATCATAAGCCGGGCAGTGCCCGGATAACCGAATTCATCCTCCATCAGGTCCAGTCCGATACAGGATCTGGCCGATGCAGGCAGGTACTCCGTCAGGTCATAATTTACATTTACAAAAAGCATCGCTATCAGGGAGAAAACACACCCTGCCACAAATACGCTCTCAATCCAGCCTTTTTTATGTATGATAAACCGGGCCATACGGAAGGAAAACTTATCCCCCTCCTGCGGCTCCCGGCCTTTTACCCTGTGCATTCTGTCCTTGATTCTGCCAAACAGCTTCTGTCCCATACTCCCATGCTCCTTATGCTGCCGCCCATTGCGGCTGTGCCCTGCAGGCCTTATACCCTGTACCGCGCAATTCTGCTGCGGTATTTCTGCTCCGGTATTTCTACTGTGGCGTTTCTGCTCCGGCATTACCGCTGCGATATTTCCGCTCCGGCGTTTCTGCTCCGGCATTACCGCTGCGATATTTCCGCTCCGGCAATTTGCTTCAATATTCCTCCGCAAAATCCTTACGCTCACCGCATCAGAATCACCACAAAATACTGCTTCCCGTCCTTTTCCCTGTGGGCCATCCCCAGGCTGCGGTAATATTCCAGGGAATACTTCCGGTCGGTCTTTGACTGGAAACGTTTATCCAGCTTTTCCTTTATTTTATCAAATGCCTCTGACGCGTCCTCGCAGTCCCTCACGTACAGCTCCAGACAGGAAGCACTTCTTCTGTAGTTGATAACGGAGAGGTAATCGTTAATGGTACCTTCTCCGGGAATCCTGTCATCTGCATAGCCCCCTGCCATGGCTCCCTCCAGCCTGTGGTCCGCCGCCTTGTTGAGGGTCATATCCATCTGAAAGCCCGCGTACCGGTCATAGACACGGTGCATATCACCGTCATATTCATCCTCACGGTCCGGGTATTCCTCAAAGAATAAATCCCTCTTTTCCTCATTCAGCTGGTCAAACAAATCCTGGGCCATAAGGTCGTAGCATCCTGCGTCATAGGCCCCTCCGCCTGTATTTTCCACCCAGCCTGCCGAAACCAGGGCTCCCTGTGCTGAGAACTCGTATTTCCCGTTATCCAGTATCAGCTCTCCCAGGTTCATGCCCCCATCTTCGTGGAAGTAATACCACTCCCCGTCCACTTCCCGCCAGCCTGTAACCATGGCCCCATTTTCATCCATGTAATAGGACCTTCCGTCTGCCTGCAGCCATCCCCTGTGTAAAGTTCCATCCGGTTCCAGCCAATACCATATTCCCTCTGTCTGGTTCCAGCCCGGTATATATGAAACGCTTATCTCCTGCGCCTGCTCATCTGCCAGAACTGTCACGGGTCCGGTCCCCTCAAAGGCCCACAGAGCTCCCGCAGCAGCCAGAATGACTGCACATATTCTATATCTCATGCCATTTGCCCCCCGTTCCTTATATATATCCATTATACACCTTTTATACTGTTAAACAACGTCCATTTTGTTAATTGACTTTTGTTTATTTATTGACTATAATGGATTATAATAAATTATGGCAAAAATACAATGATTAATTTCCTTCATTTTGATGGTTAATCAACATTTTTTCCATTTTTGTGCAAAATACAATTGTTAAATCTTTGTAAATACACGCAAACCCACATAAACAAAAGGAGGAACAGATAATGGGCATTGAACCTGTGGACCGCCGGGTGCGTAAGACCCGCAGACAGCTTCGTGAATGTCTTATAACATTGCTCAAGGAGAAAAAGGTCCAGGATATCACGGTTCGGGAGCTGACCGACATGGCGGACTTAAACCGGGGTACCTTTTATCTCCACTATAAGGATGTGTTTGACCTTCTGGAAAAAACAGAAGCAGAGCTCCAGGAAGATTTCAACCAATTGGTCTGTAAACATGACGCCGTGGATCTAAAACAGCGCCCTTCTGTCATATTCAATGAAATATATTCCTTAGTATATGATAACGCGGACCTGATTGAGATTCTTCTGGGAGAAAACGGGGATTTGAATTTTGTAAACCGTCTGAAACAGCTCATACGTGAAAAATGCCTGAAGGACTGGATGGAGGTATTCCGCTCCGGCAATGCAGCTGCCTTTGACGCATTCTTCTCCTTCATCGTGTCAGGATGCATCGGCCTGGTACAGTACTGGCTCCAGACAGGCCTCAAGGAAACGCCGGAACAAATGGCAAAGCTGACAGAACACATCATCACCAAGGGAATCGGTGTCCTGGAAATTGATCCCTACGTATAATGGCACCTGAACTGTTTCCATTTCCTAAATATAGAGTCATGTGTGCGCCGTGGCATGTATATCCATAAACCGGATGAATTTTTCTCCATGTTATGATATGATGGGAAATAAACCACAACAGAAAACAGGAGAATACAATGGAAACACGAATTGAATACAGCCCCAAAGCAATGGTCCGCATCCGCAAAGGGCAGGGTCGTTCCCTGAAAGCCGGAGGCGCCTGGATTTACGACAATGAGATAGAGAGTGTCAATGGAGCCTTTGAAAACGGCGATATGGTAACCGTGGAGGACTTTGACGGATATCCCCTTGGTACCGGCTTCATTAATACCAAATCCAAGCTGACGGTCCGCATGATGTCCCGCAGAAAGGATACGGTCATTGACAGCGATTTTCTGGAAATGCGGGTGCGCAGTGCCTGGGACTACAGGAAGGCTGTGACAGATACCTCCAGCTGCCGCGTCATATTTGGGGAAGCCGACTTTCTGCCCGGTATTGTCATAGACAAATTTTCAGATGTGCTGGTGGTGGAATCCCTGGCCCTGGGAATCGACCGACTGAAGCCGGTCATTGTGGACAAGCTCAGAAAGGTCATGGCGGAGGACGGGATCACCATCCGTGGCGTCTACGAGCGCAGCGATGCCAAGGTCCGTCTGCAGGAGGGAATGGAGCGCCATAAGGGATTCATGGGAGATGCATTTGACACCAAGGTGGAAATCCTTGAAAATGGAGTCCGGTACATGGTGGATGTGGAGGACGGCCAGAAAACCGGCTTCTTCCTGGACCAGAAATACAACAGGCTGGCTGTCCAGAATCTCTGCCGCCGCATCCAGCCAAAGCAGGTGCTGGACTGCTTTACCCACACCGGGTCCTTTGCCCTCAATGCCGGTCTGGCAGGGTCCGCACATGTGCTGGGCGTGGACGCCTCGGAGCTGGCAGTAAACCAGGCCAGGGAAAACGCTGCCCTCAACGGCCTGACAGAACAGGTTCAGTTTGAGTGTGCCGATGTCTTCGACCTTCTTCCCAGGCTGGAGCAGGAAGGCCGCAAATACGACGTGGTTATCCTGGATCCGCCTGCATTTACAAAGTCCAGAAATTCCATTAAAAACGCAGTCAAGGGCTATCGCGAAATCAACCTGAGAGGCATGAAGCTGGTAAAGGGCGGCGGCTATCTGGCCACCTGTTCCTGCTCCCATTTCATGGACCCGGAACTGTTTACCAAAACCATACGTGAGGCCGCGGGCAATGTACACAAACGGCTCAGGCAGGTGGAGTACAGGACCCAGGCAGCAGACCATCCTATTTTGTGGGCGGCGGATGAGTCTTATTACTTGAAATTTTATATTTTCCAGGTTTGTGAGGAGAAATAGGTTTAAAAATAGCTTGAAAAATAGGTTTAAAAGTAGAAAATCCCTGAATACTGGTGCAGATGCAGCTTGAGTCATCAACGGTATTTCAGGGATTTTTCTTTTAATTTCCATGAACAGAAGGATGGAAAATGGATAGACTATATGTGAGATGATTTGTTATAAAGATGTATTATTGTAGGTTTATGGCTGTAGGCATGTGGTTGTATAAATATGGCTGTCGTTTTATAGTAGTAGGTTTATAGTAGTACATTTATCACGATACATTTAATTATAGAAAGGACCGGACATGATTATACTCATTATATTCCTGATACTGACTGTTCTATCCATCCTGGTCTGCTGTTTTGTGGCAGGCTC
>ERZ836760.2233-NODE-2233-length-16216-cov-3.136935_pt1 | contig 16216 bp, 15 predicted proteins | sample MGYA00519941_ERZ836760 | MGnify/ENA primary metagenome ERZ836760 (study PRJEB31850, sample SAMEA3708807) | human gut metagenome | biome: human gut; feature: human-associated habitat; material: faeces | place: China | collected 2014 ... | reverse complement strand
GGCGGCGAACACCCGTCGCCCCGAACCATGCGGGACCTGAAACGTATGGATGTGCTCCCCGACGGGGATTGGCTCCACCGGGAGTTTGCCATTGTGCCCCTATATCATACCGAATACGAAGGAACAAATACCACAACCCGAAACAGCAATGGGGCAATGCTATGGCAGTGCCACCAACTCCTATCACGAAAATGACTTTCGGATGGTACATGATATATGATACCACGATGACAGGCCGCGAAAAGTACCCATACGTTATCGCTATACGGGAAACATTGCCGTGGAGTGGAAATTCTAAAAACCCCGGCATGAAAAAGATAAAGCCCCCTTCCTCACGGTTGTGGGCTTTTCCTATGACAGACGGAAAAAGGTAGCACGGACGCTTCACCATAATCCCGCCCGCTCGGCATGTGCCCTCAAGAGGCTCAAGGGCGAAGCCTGCCAAACGGGCCATGCCTGCCAATGACTCAAGAGCATCCGAAAAACGCTCCGGGCTTCTCTAAAAACGGAAACATATTCAGCCTCAGCGTTTCCCGCATGGAATGGAGAATTTACGCAGCTTGGCATAGAGCGTCGGGATTTTCATATGCAGCAAGGCCGCTGCTCCGTGTTCGCCGCGTACGCGCCCCCGCGTCATCGCCATGATCTTACGCAGGTACCGTTCTTCCAACTTTTCCAATGTCGGCGTGTCCGCAAGGATGCCGCCGTCCCCCGCCTGACTGGAGAAAAATGGCTCCATGTTCGCCTGGTCGAAATGAAAATGCAACGACGCGCCCTGCTCGCACAGAATTACCGCCCGCTCGATGATGTTTTTCAATTCGCGCACGTTTCCCGGCCAGGAATAGTCCACTAGCGCCTGTTTCTGCTCCGGCGACAGGGGAAAAATCGTTTTACCGTAACGCTGGCTGGAATGGCGAATGAAAGCGTCGACAAGCGGCAAAATATCCTGCTTTCGTTCGCGCAGGGGCGGCAACAGCAACGGGACGACGGATATGCGATACAGGAGATCCTGACGGAAACGCTTCTCACGGACTTCTTTCCATAAATCCCGGTTGGTCGCGGCGATAAGCCGGAACCGGGACTTGATTTCCGCCGTTCCGCCGACACGCATGAACCGCTGCTCCTGAAGCACCCGCAGAAGCTTTGTCTGGATGAGCGGCGACATTTCCCCTATTTCGTCGATAAACAGCGTCCCCTGATCCGCCATCTCGAACAAGCCGATTTTTTGATTAGACGCTCCGGTAAACGCGCCCCGCTCGTGTCCGAAAAATTCGCTTTCAAAGAGCGATTCAACCATGCTCGCGGGGTGGACGGCTATGAACGGCCCCTGACGCCCACTGAGGCGGTGGATATGCCGGGCCATGATCTCCTTGCCGACTCCGGTTTCTCCCCAGAGCAGGATGGGGACATCCGTTACGGCGGCATACTTAGCTTCATTGAGGAGGGTGTTCAACCCGGCCCCCAACACCAAACACTCGCCCCTGTCCTCCTGCAAAAAGATGCTGCGCAGTTTATTCTGCTGCAATTCGTTTTCACGTTCCTTCAATCGCCGCACGAAGAGGGCCGAACGCAGTTCCGCAGTGAAAAGGCGGGCTGCGCACCGCAGTTCAAACAGGGAAAATTCGTCAGCCGGCAAAACGGAATAGGTGCTGCTCAAATAGAGAAGCCACGGAGGTTCCGTTCCGATGTCGATGCTGAGGCAAAAGCCGTACTGCTTATGGAAGTGCACCGGCGTCGTGGCGGAACGTTGCTGCGCGACCTGCACAAGCCATTGCATACAAGGCCGCATGTGCTCGCTTTTCAATTCAAGAGCAGACAGGTTGACGGCCTGGACAAACTGCAACGGATTATCCTCATCGACCGTGCGGAAAAACGCGGCCCGTTCCACCCGGAAGCCGTCAATAGAGGCCCTGAGAAGCAGATGAAGCCTTTCCTCAAAGATTTCGCGCTGCGGCGCGGTGTTCAGCGCCTTATGGCACCGTTCGATGATGTATTTCTCTTCGGATTCGGCATCGGGAAGGGAGCATGTAAACAGGCTAAACGCAGCCGGAGGCACGTTCAGGCAGGCGAGTGAGGCTTGATGGTAGGACGTTGAGGCATCAAGAGGCTTCCCGGTGGCTTTGCGGACGATGTTGCGGAGCGATCGGGCCTCCTCCATGCTGCCGCACAGTTCGCAGGTGTTGGCCAGCTCGTGCGCGGTGAGGGTCAGTTCATGCATATCCCGCGTCGTGAGGATAAGCTCGAAACTTTGGCGCAACAGCTCAAGCTGCTTCTGTGGCCCCTCTCCCCTATCGCGCAGCAACAGTGCCTGAACGCGCATGGCGGAGCCCTTGAGATGCACATTAGCCCCTAGGAGCAGGTGGCCCAACGTAGGCTCCAGCTCATAGTAGGGGATGGGTACATAGCCGTTGTGCGCAAACACATAGAGCATGTCGAGGACTAACGGATCCTTGAAGGTCGCGGGCCTGATGTCACGGGTGATCGCCCTGCGGGTTTCATCATTCAGGACGGCATAGGCGCGCTCGATGTCGCCCGCCAAAAAATGGTACAACGCATGTGCCCGCGTCGTCAGCGAGTTGACTACGGTATGCTGCGTATATAGCGGGGAAACGCGAAGCCGATTGATGAACTCCAGCGCCTTGCCGCTATCCCGTTTGCGTAGCAGCAGGAAACACGTGTTGACTTCATACAGGGTCGCCGAAAGGATATCGTCGGTCAACGTCGCCGTGCGCCGAAGAAACTCGATGCAGCCAAGCGCAAAGTGGAATTGCTGCAGATACCCTGCGGAAAAGAGCGTACAGACCGCCAGTGTATCGTAGAACCTCTTGTAATACCAAGGTGTTTCTTCGGAGCAACGGTTGAACCAATCGATGTTTTTCTTGAGATCCCCGCACAGATAGGCAAGCAACCCCTCAAACAGAGGAAGCGCTTCCTGCGTGTCGCCATCAAAATAGCTTCTGACCCGGCACAGGGCCTGCTGGAGATTCTGGGTAAGGCGCGTGGTGTTGCTTCCGATGAAGACATGCAGATACATACGCGACAGCATCAGAAGCGCTAAAAACCGCTTGTTACCGTTTTTTCGGGCAAGGCCGTAGGCGAGAGCTGAAAGGCGCAGTATTTTTTTGAGCAGTTCCGTGGAATTGAAGCTGAGCCCCTGTACCGCAAAGACAAGATTCAGGAACTTGCCGTCCAGACCCGCCGTGCTGCCGTTGCGCCGTCCCCAGCGCAGGAGGAAAAGGACAGCCAGTTCGAGCAAGGGCAGAATGTTCCTGTCCCGTTCGGCGCATTGGCTGATCCGGCTCAGGACGGTTTCACAGTCGCTGAGGCTGGCTTGTTCATGGAGACAGGTAAGGGCGTACGCCTTTTCGTCGGGCCGAAAAAACTCCTTCAGCAACGGGAGCTGGGAGCGTATGAATGCAGCGGTTTCATCGCCCGCCTTCCACGCGGTTCCGTGCGGCGAAGAAACGCGTTCCGCCAAGCCAAGACGCTCCAGCTCGCGCCACCGCTCATCGGATGCGGGCAGCACATTCCCCGTGAGCAGTGCGAGCTCTTCAATGAAGAGAGAACGCCCGGCAAGATGCAACGCCAAAACATGGGCTATCTGCTGTGAGGTCAACACGGATTTCCCCTTCATAACAGATAAGGATGGGGCCTGTTTTACTCAAGGCAAAAACGATATGTCATTCAGTGTGCCTTGGCAACAGGCGTTCCGGACTCCGGATGAACGAAACGGAAACGAGATGCGATAAAGACATTCCAGAGGAGTACGGCACGCTAGGAGGGAAAAGCTGTCATTTTTGCATTGCACCACACGGAGTTGTGCTTCTCCACCACTATTCGATTATACCTTTGCCGATACGTATCGGACGCACCGCGCTTCTCCGGAGCACCTCTTGCCATTGTATATGTTCCCCTTGCGCCAAAGTGGGGGGACGGCAAAGGGAACATAAGGGGGTATGGAGCAAGATGCCGAGGATACGGTTAGGCTTCCATGGCGCGGGCCCTGTTGTAATCCTTAACGTAGGTGAATCCCGCAACCAGCATGATCAAGCCGCCGATGACGAACACCAGCTGCATGTAGACAAGCGCCAGCTGAAGCCCGAACGCATCGGAAAGCGCCCCGGCGAGCATGGGCCCGAAAAAGCCCAACCCTTGAAGCAGGGTCACGTACGTCCCGTACGCGGTGGCCTTGTAGCGGGTGGGAACCAGTTCCTGCGTGGCGATGTGCACGCCGGTCACGGGGATGATGAACAGAAACATTCCGATCGCGCAGCAGGCGGCAATCTGATAGTAGAAGCCCGCCGCAAACACCGCAGCCAGAATGAGGAAACAGGGCACGCCGAGCCACGCCCGCGTGCGGCGGCTCCACAGGCCGAGGCGGTCTGAAAGCCAGCCGGAGAAGGGCGTGATCAAAAGGCCGGTAATCAGGTAGGCCGGCCCCATGTAGGCGCCCACTTCCGTGGACGTCCAGCCCATGATGCGGACCATGAACATGGGAATCCAGGAAATCATGCTGGTATAACCCATGTTGGCGATGCCGACGCCGATACCGAGCAATATCAGCGTCTTGTTCTGGAGCGTGAAAGCAAAGGCCTCCCGGACCTTCACATGCTCCCGTTTGCCGTCGGCGCTCGCCGCCGAAACGTGATTCTTGACGTTGGGCAGGAACAGGGACAGCGCGGTGAACAGCAGCGTCAGGCCCCCGACGGCAAGGAACGCGGAACGCCAGCCGTAATGCTGCGCCAGAACCCCGGCGATCGTGGTGCCGAGAGCCAGCCCCACGGACATGGCGGAGTTATAGGCCCCGATGACCGAACCCCATCTAGAGCGGCGGGTCCAACTGGTCAGCATGGATACGGAAACGGGCGCGTAGCTGGCGTTGCCTATGCCGACCATGAAGCGCCCGAGCACTATCAGGAAGAGGTGTGAGACGAGGCCGCACAGTGTGCAGCCCACGCCCCAAACGGCGGACATGAGATTCACGGCGTGCTTTTTCGAGCCCTTGTCCGCCAAAAAGGAGAAGGGGAGCACAAACACGGTCATGCCTAGCAATACGGCGGAACCGGCGACGCCGACCTGCGAGTCGGAAAGCCCGAGATCCTTCTGCATGGCGGGGAAAACGGCGGTGATCCCCAGTCTCGCGGCGAAATCCAACAGGAAAAGCATGTAAAGCACGCCAAAGCCGAAAAGAAACCATTTTTTCCCGACGGGAGACGTCGGTTCGTCGGAAGCGGCCAGCCCCTTTTCCGCAGAGGCGCCGTCCTGCCGGACGGATGCGACGACGGATTCGGTTTGGCTTTCCATTTCTTCTTCACGGTCAAGAACAATTGAAGGCATGGGCATTCTCCGGCGCGGGTACATAACCCGTTTGAAGGATGAGCGGAAGTTCTTTCCGGATGTTTTGCGGATGTCTGCGGAAGGGCTAGGCCTGATACACGATGCGTCCGCCGCAGAGCGTCATACGAACCTTCACCCGATTGATGGCCAAAGGATCGATGGCCTCAAGGTCGTCGGACAGCAGCACGAAGTCGGCCAGCCGTCCCGGCTCGATACGCCCGCGATCGTGTTCGCCCATGCAGAACAGGGAGGCATAAACGGTGTAGGCCTTGATCGCTTCCCGGGGGCTGATGCGCTGATCCGCTCCCATGAGGCGGCCGCTCGGGGAAATGCGGTTGACGGCGGCATGGATGGAATCAAGCGCCGTGACCGGCAGCACCGGGGTGTCCACGTGGAGAGCGAAGGGAAGGCCAATCCTGACGGCGGAACCGGCGGGATCGAGCCTGTTGGCGCGGCTGGGGCCAAGATAGGTGTCGTAGTGGCCGTCGCCCCACACTTCGATATGCCGGACAAAAAAAGTGGGGAGCGCATGGCAGGCCTTCATGCGGCGGAGCTGTCCGTCCGAGGCCATCTGCGCATGAACAAAAATGTGATGCAAATCAGGGCGGGGCAAGGCACGCTGCGCCCGCTCATAGGCTTGCAGGGTGGCTTCGATGGCGGCATCACCGTTGGTGTGGACGGCTATCTGAATGCCCGCGGCATGATAGTGCATGACAAGGTTGTCGAGCTCTTCAGGCGTGCAGACCAACTCGCTGCGGTAACCGGGGCGGGAGTGGTAGTCTTCAAGCAAGGCTCCGGTGTAGCCTTGGATGGAACCGTCCGTAAAATACTTGACGCCGCCGAAACTCAGATACTCGGAAGGAAAACCCCACAGGCCGTAAGGCTCCAGCGCATTCAATACCGGAGGCATGAACTGCAGGTAGCCCCGGGCGTCAAGCGCCTTGTCCCTTGCAAGGCTCAGGTACGCCGCCATGTCCGTCTTGTAGGAACCGGAAAGCCCGATCCCTCCGTCCATAAAGGTCGTGAACCCCTGGGCGTTGTAGTCGCGGACAGCCCGCAGCATGTTCTTCCGGGTCTCGTCAAATGACGTCGCCGGAAGTTTGGCAATCGCCTGATAAGAGGCGTTTTCTTCCAGAATCCCGTTTGGCCTGCCGTCGGCCCCAAGACAGACCGTCCCCCCGGCGACCCGCGTTTCCGCTGTATAGCCGAGCTTTTCGATAGCCAGCGAATTCAAGTAGCAAAAATGGACGGAAAGATGTTTAACAAGGATCGGGCGTTCCGTGGATACGGCGTCCAGGTCTTCACGGGTCAGATGACGTTTTTCGTCAATGCCCGTATCATCATACGCATAGCCGACAATCCAACGATCTTGAGGCGTATTCCCGGCGGCTTCACGCAACCCGTCGAGAACGCGCGGAACTGTGCCCAGTCGGGAGCCGCAATAGACCTGGCTGAACGTATCCGCATACATGGACAGATGGCTATGCGTATCGATGAAGCCGGGATACAACACGCCCCCGCCGAGATCGATTTTCTCGTATTCGCCGCAGAGAGCCGCGTAACGCTCCATGTCTTCCAAACTGCCTATGGCATGTATGCGCTCTCCAATAACGCAGACAGCTTCCACGATCGGCATGGGATCATACAGGGTGACGATTTTCGCACCGGTGTACAGCTTCAATTTTTCTGTGCAAAACACGTGTCATCTCCTTGGATTAGGTCATTGGGGCCTGCCGCAACAACGTTTTCTCAGGCGGTTAGGCAAAATGTTGCCCCACGAGAAAGCGCGGGCCAATGCCAGCCTTGCCTCTGCAGAGATAAGCAAGAGCAATGCCAAGGAATTTGTGTTTTTAACACGCTGTAATCATAGTTTTTTAAAGATTGTACGTTTCCGATGCCCCTCCTCGTCCAAGATACTATACATATTCTGTATCGTTTTTTTACCAATTATAGAATATTAAACAAATGCACGTACTCCAGCGCGCGTAGCCGTTCGCGTTCATCCACCCTATGGCATGGAGACAAGTCCGGCGGCAACTTTGGTCTTTTCGGGATGCGCTTCTTGATAGACAGGAATGAACATCGCGTTGAACTGGGCCAACTGTCGGGAAGTTCGCGAGACAGGTCGCGTTCTATGCCATAATCTCCACCAACAAAACCTTCTGTAAGACATTGCTCTGCATGGCGGCTGCCCTTGCCGAGCATAAGGCGATAGTATTTCGTGTTTGTCACTGAGTTACTCCAGAACGCATGGTCGAATATCCGGGCCGCGGGAAGAGCGCATGTACGAAGCTGTAGAGTGCCATGAATACCTCGAACTCCCTGCGCTCACCATCGGCGTTGACGGCGACGGCGCGGGACGCACTGTCATTCTGGAGCTGGAAGAAATGGGAATCCCCGTGGGGGCCCCCCTGCCATAGTGATGCCGAGAAGAACCGCTACTTCAACCTGCGCGCCTACGACCACTGCAAAATGCGCGAAGCCATTTTTACCGGGCGGTTCAAGGGGCCATCGCTGAAAAATTCGTCGAGCAGGCCAGTCGGCTCCCCTATCGCATCGATGAGCGCGGTAGGTACCAGATGACCCCAGCGGACAAAATGAAGTCGGACGGCATCAAGTCCCCGGACATTTCCGACAATTGCTGTTTCGCTTTTCTTCTCGACTACATCCCCGCCGAAGATGGGCAGAAAGCCACGGTGGAGCGTGACAGGTTCTTGGAACTGGCTAGGGCGCGCTTGGGGGAATAATTTTCTTGCCTACCTCTTCAATCAGAATTAGGGATAATCATACCCGTGGAGGAAAGCCATGCCCATCTTCCCCAATATGCCTTTGTTTTCCCAACTCAGTGATAATCCAACTGCTGCTCTAGTTGGGGCGGCGGATGCGCTGCTATCGCAGCAATCATATTCGTTTATTGGTTATCATGGAACCAGCTTAGCATCTCTCAGAAATATAGGTATGCATGGGCTTATGCTTACCTATGCAGGCTCAGCCGTTGGGCTCGAAAGAGGACTGGGGTTTTATGTTGCCCGCAATATTCGTTTAGCCAAGGACTACGCAGAAGGGGTTACAATAGAGACTCAAGAAGAGCCTCCGTATGAATCATCTCCAAAAGCTGGTGAGTTAGGAATATATGTTATTACACGTGTTTATGTGCATTTATTCGAAGGTATGCGTGTCGGAGTACATTACGATTGGGGAATACAAAATGGAACAGGATTCCTCATACCAACTGGAAGTACATACAGTAAAATGATGGATGTATGGAAACATGATACCGAAATTGTTCTTAAGCCTAACGTATATCCTAACATTTCGCTTTTCCGCACGACAGAAATGATTGAAGCAGGACTTCATCAATTACCGGTACAATATGAAAGCAAAGAAGTAGGAGACTATGATGATACTGTAAGAAAAATGTCTAGAGCTCCATTACCTCATTCTTTACGCAGGCGAAATAGTTTTTAATTACCAAACAGAGAGTAATATCAATCATAAAATAGATCAAAAACTGATTTCATATCAACATAAGAGTATACTTGCATCATGTGGGAGGTGCCGCATGAGCCTGGAACGGATTCGCACACAACTTGAAAAATTCGGCTTGGCAAAGCCTGATGACGAAATGAGCGTCACTATGATGCCCATAGGTCCTTTTCTCCTTTTTGGTGATTCGACTGGAGATAATCTGCTCATCGCAAGAGAAGACTATGTAAGCCAGCGTTTCAATAAAATTTCTTTCAATATGCAGACCCTTTCCCGTGAGGAATTTTGGAGTGGACGGTGGCTTGATTCCTTCATGCGCTATCGAGGATTTGAGGCGTTTTGGGCCGGTCTCAAGGCGGACTCTCTTGACGTCCAGATAGCTGCTCCCCGGACCTCGGAAACCACCGACATCGGAAGGGCAAAACGGATCAGCCCTGACTGGTGGCTTTTTGAAGCCGAGTCGGGGGAATACTCTCTTGTCCAGAACAGAGACTCGAAAAAATGGATTCTTCCATGAAACACACTGAGCTATAGTCAGCCTACGGGATATTAATGTAAAAAACCTTGTAAATGGACAAATTTCGAAATTTGTCCATTTACAAGGTTTTCCTTGGGGCAGGGGCGGAGAATACTCCCCGCCCTTGCCCCATATATTCTAACATGAACCTCTTTGCAGGTTCAACGCTTCCCGGTATCAGTGCTTCATCGCCGCCTGTTCCGCTTCCATGCAGGCACGTAGAGCCGCATTCATGATGGACTGATACCCCTTTCCCTTGGCCCTGTAGTACCGAACCACGTCGGCATCAAAGCGAGCCGTGATTGTCTGCTTGCTTTCGCGGTGCTGTGCATTTCGGAACTTTTCAAGGAGCGTTTCACCGGGAACATCCCTGAGACGAACCACGGTTGCGAGCTGTTCTTCTGTCAACGGCGGATTATCTGGGTCGGAAAGGGCGTTGGCGTAGGCCTGATCATCCGTCATGTTCTTGAGAAACTTCAATTCATTATCTCTATCTATTAGCGTCGACATAACTTTTTTTCTCCTGTTTTGTTGCTTTTCTGGCGGAAATAATTCGTATAGCGTTGCGTTCCGTGAAAACAACCAGCAACAGTACAACACCTCCTACATGGCCCAAAAGTTGGTGCCGCTCTTCACCGATGCTGTGCAACTGATCGGGGCGAAAGACACCATGAACATCGGCAAAAGCCTCCGTAGCCAGCGTAAAGCTGATGCCGTGCTTTTTGCGGTTGATGGCGTCTTTTTCACTATCCCACTCAAATGTGCCGAACGGTGTGGAGTAAGTCGTATTCATAATGAGAATATATTTACATTATGTAAATATGTCAATATCTCCGTACCCAAGGTTTTCACCGCTTCAACTCCGTCAGGGCGTCCTCAACGTCATTCCACCGCTTTACGGAAGGATCGCTGATGAGCCTTTCCGCTTCCAGCATGGCCGCCACGGTTTCCTGATTCGGCCTGTCCATGCGGACATCAAATGGAAAACCTCCAGACCGAAGGGACTGACGGAGGAAGACATTGATGGCCGTGGTCAGATTGACCCCCAGTTCTCCGTACAACGCTTCACACTTCTTCTTGATGTCCGCATCCATGCGAACGCTGAAATTGGTAGTCGGTGCCATATGTCTGCCTCCTCTGTTTTTATTACAAAGTGCGTCTATTGCATTGCAATACACCTTCAATAGACGCATTCACGAAAAACTGCAACAAAAACATTTCACCTGAAATCAGACCTATTTCCGTAGATATGCCGTATTTACGGGGCTCTTTCCTGAAGTTCTCTACGATTTGCCTTATCGTGGGGTGATGCAAGACAAAAAAATCCTCTCCATAGCCCTCGAATCCGAACGGAAGTTCCGTGCGCACGCCCTCTATACCGATGGCGTGCTGGTCGTTACGCACTGCCTGCCCATCTCCGGACCTCCAATGGAATGGAAAAACAAGCTCCTCAAGGACATCGAAGAAAAGACGGAAAAGGGGTTCGCCGTAATCGTGGAGGATCGGACGCACAACTTTTCCCCTCACGCCGTCTCCTTCAACTTTGACGAGATCATGGACGATGGACGCACCATGCTCCAGCACTGCCTGGACTGGTATTACTCTCTCGATGCGGTTGGAAACCTCATGCTCGACCGCGGCGTCGAAACCCACGCCATCCGCAAAGGCGACATGGCGATGGTCAACTTCGGGCACGATGAAAGGGGGCGGCTCGTCTATGATGTGGACTGGAACCGGATGACCGGCGGGCACAAGGCCATCCTCATGTGCGTCGCCGGGGCCGTGATGGAGCTTCCCTTCTCCGATAGATGGCTGAATGAATTTGCCAAGGCTTCCCAGTCCAACCGGCCGTCTCCCCAATCTCCGTTGGACTCCTTCTTTGCCATCACGACCGGCTATGACGAGTTCCGCCAACGGGACTTTGAACGCTCCGTTCACGCTGGAACTCCACTTTCCTATCCACGGTAGGTGCCCTATGGCTATCGACTCGACCGGAGGAAGGCTTTCTCCGGAAAACATCAAAGACGTACTGCTCCGAGCGGAATTATATCGGGAAATCCGCGCAGCCCAGACAAAGGACCTCGAAAAGAACTGGTTCACATACGAAATCCAACCCTCGGAAACGCTCATGCCGGAACTGATCGCCTACCGAGCGTACAGCATGGATACGCTGAAATGGGTGATCATGATCGCCGCAGCCCTTGATGACCCCAGAGAACGGGTGGAGGCAGGCACAGTGCTGACGCTCCCCACTACGGCATGGCTGAGGGAACGCATCCGGCACTATGCGGAGATGGAAACGCAGGGGATTGGAAAATGAACTGGAAAGAGCTTCAACAAATGGCCAAGGAGTTCGACAGGGAGGCCAGAAAGGAAAGGCAGGACGCGGGAGAGCACCGTGCGGACGCGGTAGGCCTGCTCACTCCGGCGCTGCTCCGGAAGCACATCAAATCCGGTACAGACCTCGTCTTGGCTTACGGCAGAAAAGGGACGGCGGTTTCCTACACCGTAGACGACCTCAAGCGGTTCGTTGAAGCGAGGGAGCGCGCGGACAAGGCTTTCCGGCCGGAACCCCGGGGCGTGCCGCTGGCCCAACTGGAAAACGCGTCACGGGAAGCCGACCGCCAGCGTTCACAGGAAGTGAAATCCGCCCTGCTCTATAAGGTGAGCGGAAATATGCTGTTCTTCCAGGTGCAGGGGAATATCACCCCCCACTACCTTGTCCGCGTACGCCTTGAGGACTGGGAAAGGCACCTGCACACCCCCTACCTGAACCCACTCATCGCAGCAAAGGAAGCGGCTACCGGGCGGATATCATTTGACTGCGCATGTGGGCGCCACCAGTACTGGTATCGCTACCTCACGCAGATCGTTGGCTTCGCCATCAATCCCCCAAAAGGACAGGACTTCCCAAAAATCCGTAACCCTGGCCTGACGGGATGCTGCTGCAAGCACGTCCTGAAAGTCCTGCGCGTCTTGAAAACAAACGCCATCCAGATTGTCCTTTCTCGCGAACTGGAGCGTCAGTCGGCTTCTGTCGGGTTCGCCGATCCCCGGGCGCGCCTGCTCAACCAGCAAGAACTCAAGCAGGTTTCCCGGGCGCGCGGCATTACAGGCCAAACGCCGGAATCCCGCGCCGCCCTCAAGAAATTCATGCGGGAGGCCAAACAGGTCGTTTCGACGCCGGAAGCCCGGAACGCCCGGAAAAACCTCAAGCCACGAAGAAAGCCGGGAGGCACGCTGCTCTCAACGCGCACCGCCGCACCCATGAGCCCTGACGCCAGAAAGATGCTGGTCAAGGCTCTGCAAGCCGCTTCCGCACTGCTCCATGCTATCCCAGGGGCAACAACATCTGCAAAAATAATCGCAACCACGTCTGAGCACTACAAAATTTCCCAAGATGAAGTCCGCGCCATCATGAAAGAGGAAGGTATACGGCTATGACCATCGCCCCCAGAGATTACCGACAACCGGGCCGCGTGCTAAAACAGGACCTGTCCACGCTGCTGGCGGCGTCCCCCGAGGCGTTCGACTGCCTCGTGTGGATCGCCAAGGATTCCAGCCACGACGAACAGGTGACGGTCGAACAGGATGTCGTCGGCTCCATCGAAAGCGGAGAACGGGCGCAGAGCTATGAGAAGCCTATCCAGGCACGGGCGCGCATAGTGCCGGATGACGCGCTGGCCTTCGGCGTCCTCTCGTCCGCCCTGGCAGAAAACTTCATCGGCGCATCACAGCCTATGCGCATCATCCTGTCCGTTCCCGGCGCCCGCAAGTATTCCCTTATTCAGTGGCTTGAGTTCCCGGATATGGATCGGAGCGGACGATTGGCGTCATCGAAATACCGGAACACACCAAGGTTTCCTATTCCGAGTCCGAGCTGGCAATAAAGAAGCTCCTCTCGGAAGTATTGACGTATGCCCAGATACGCTCTTCCGGCATTGACAAAGACATGTTCCTCAACCACATCAACGAAATACGTATCCGGTGGAGTGCCGGTGCCGTCATCCGCATCGGCGGGGAACTGGATGTAGTCTGGGAAGGGGCTTACTCCGCCGTGCCGCCTGAAGGGGCCGTACCCGTCTGGCCTGAGCCTGAAAACGAATCCTTCAAGAAGGCTGTCCTGACACGCTACCTTGAGCGGGTACGATCCGGGAAAAGCCCATTCTGCACACTCCTTGAAGGGCTTTTCGGGGAGAACTACCAAGAACTCGCTCAAGAATACGGACAACGCGGAACCGATGCGGAACTCCTTGAAAAATGTTCCATTCTCTGGGAAGAATACAAAAAAGACAATAAGCTCGACACGGCAACGTCCATCGCGCGGGCCTTCAGGGAACAAACCTATAGCATCACCAGACGTGTCCTTGATCCAATATGCGAGATATACGATAACGCGCGTGATATCGAACGAGTCTTTAAAGACTTTTTCAGAGGCACACAGGAAAGGGCTCAACAGGAGGCGGCGGAAGAGCAGCGTGAAGCAGAGAGGGCCGCAAACGAAAAACTCAGAGAAGACCCGCGGTATAAAGAGGTTCCAGCAGACATAGCCGCCAAATTCTCGGCTCTCGGCATCTCCATAAGGGTGAACCGCGAAGAAACCTACATCCCAGGATTCAAGGGAAGACGGGGCGTAACGCACGAACCTTTTTCCCGTTGGTTTTTTCAGGATTCCGCAGGGGTCGGAGGAACGCTCTACCGGATGAAGGATCTCCTCAAGTCCCGCTATGATGCCAAGTTCACCAAGGACTGGCGGGAACATTCCGGCGCATGGTGGCACGTCAGTTCCCTGACCGACCTCCAAGAAATATATGAACTCCTCGCATAAGGAAAACAGCATGAAGATATTCAATAAACCGACTGTGCCTACCCTTGATGCCCTCAAGCCTTCACAGCTCGTCAGCGGCGAACTTTCCCGCGAGGACTGGCGGAAAAGGATGCTTGAAGGCTACAAGGGAATATTGCTTGGGAACCCGATTCAGTACCGGGGTTTCGGCCCGTTTTGGTGGATCCTTAAAAAGGAAATGCTGGATGCCGGTATCGCCGACTTTGGGGATTCCCTCGATGCGGAATGGGTAGAGCGGATCGACTACGGCGATCCAGTCCTCAACATCCTCTCGGCCTACGCCTATGCCGAATATGCCGAAGAATACGGCCTACTCTACTCTTCCGGGCACACCGTCGAGTTCATCGGAGATGACGACGAGGTGATCAACGACGACTACGTGCTTGCCGACGACTTTATGGAGCTGCGTGCAGCCGGGACGCGGTAGAACCTCCACTCCCCAAAAAAATCCCCCGGCAGAATTTTCCGTCGGGGGATTTTCAATATACGCTGTGCCCCTACTTGTCGTCCCCGTCCACCAGATCCTCGCCGTCCGCCGCCGGCGTCTGCCCTTTTGGAGGCCCCTTTTGGGGGCAAACCAGTTCAAACGATTCTTCATCCCTCTTTAAAACATCTGTCCAGACGAAATGAAGGAATGCACGCTTGTCCGTGACTCCAAAATCCTGATCGATGGTTGCCAATATCCCCGCAAGAGTTCCGGCGACGTTCGCACTGGATTCAAGCGTTTCCCTTTCTTCGCGTTCAAGAGCCGTGGAAACGCTGTTGAAGGTGATCTTCCATGGCTGATCTTCAGGAAGAAAAACTTTTCCATACTTATATGCGACGTGCAGCTCACAAAGCCGCTGCACCCCATTGAATATGGCCTTCCGGAGGGACTGCGCCTTCATTGCCGCCATAATGGACACCCGCATGAACCCGCCATCCCCGAGCCCACCCGACAGGAAGTCAGCAAATCCCAACATGGCAGGGTCAATGCCCAACGCTCCGCCCAGACGTTTTATATGGAAGTTCACATCTTCCAGGCCGGAAATGTCCGGTGTCCCCTGTACGGTGTTTATGTCCAGCCTCCCTTTGGTATCGCCAAAAATGGGAATAAATCTGTTGATCACGGTCTGGACAAAGCCTCTCCGGTAGGACTGCCGGGCCATTTCACGTTCCGTATGGACAAGCTGCGAACTCATCATGTTAAGATAGTTCGCTGCCCGCTCAGGATCCAGTCACCCCTATCAGCCGTTCCAAGCGCGCGGCATTTTTCCGGCTCATATTCATCGAGTCCACGGCGTTCAAAAGATCCAGCCACGGCTGATAGGCCGTAGCGATCAGGCTCTCCCCATAGCTGTTTGATTCAACTATTGATTCCTTGTCATAGCCGTCAATGGAAAGGTCAACGGGGATGGCCCCGTATGCGGTGGGTTCGCAAAGCTCCATATTCTGCCACGTGGGAATCTGGAATTCCACAAAACTCCACGGCGGGAGGAGCATGATCTGTCTGCTCCTCGCCTCCGGGGAGGCTCCTTGATGTGATGTGGTGAACCCCGCAAGCTGACCGGCTTTCTCGTACTTTTTGATAAACCGCGGATGGGTATAGTAATCGCTGCGGACGTTCAGAATCCCTTTCCCCTGCTCTCCGTAGACCCTGACAAAGGCCGTCCCGTAGAGCGCCGCATTATACCCCCACTTCCCTATCTGCTCATTGATCAATTGTTGAAGTACCGCTTTAAGTTCGTCTACGATCTTGTCTCCACCAGGTTCAACCGGGTCAATGGCTACGGCCTCCCATGAATCGGATTTCACACTAAGAGCGTGCCCGATATGCATCTTGAGCGCAGAGTCAATCGTGGGATCCCTGGCCATGGACTCCAGCGATGCATATCTGGCAACCCGTTCCAAGGGCAGCTCACGGGCAAGCCGGGCCTCCTCGCCCGATAGCGTCGCGTTGCCACAAGCGAAAGGATCGACGGGCGACAACACGCCGGAGCGGGAGCCCGCCCCCACGAAGTAGGACGCCGCGGACGCGGGGAGATCGACGG
>ERZ836760.2232-NODE-2232-length-16220-cov-2.662976_pt1 | contig 16220 bp, 14 predicted proteins | sample MGYA00519941_ERZ836760 | MGnify/ENA primary metagenome ERZ836760 (study PRJEB31850, sample SAMEA3708807) | human gut metagenome | biome: human gut; feature: human-associated habitat; material: faeces | place: China | collected 2014 ... | reverse complement strand
AAACCTGCCAGCGAAGGCGGTTTTTCGTGCGCGGGGGTGCGGCTCGCGCTTGTGCGCGCGGGCATGGAGCGCCACTTGTGCGCAGAGGCGTCGCTCGCGCTTGCACGTGCGGGACGTCGTTTCCGCTTGGAGTATACTGGCGGCATGAAACGTCTTGGAAAGGCGGTCGCTATGGACGATGTGCGTACCTATACCCCGGAAGAGCTGGCCGCGCTGCTCCCGTTGCCGGCCGATGACGCGAACAAGTACTCGCGCGGCAAGCTGGTGGCCGTGGTGGGAAGCGCGCGCTATCCCGGTGCGGCATGTTTGGCGTCGTGCGCGTCCGAGCGCATGGGCGCCGGTTACACCGAAACGTTCACCGACGAGTCGGCTGCGAACCTGGTGCGCGCCGCTAGCTACTCGCTTGTCGTGCGCTCGCGCGCGGCGTTGCAGTCGGGAGCCTTGGCGTCGTCTCGTCCGGGGAAGCCGTGCGCGTACGCAGTGGGCAGCGGGTTCGATGTGCAGGACACGGAATCGACGCGCTTGGTTCACCTGTTGCTCAAGCACGCGGAGGCGCCCGTGCTGGTGGACGGCGGCGGGCTTGACGCGCTTTCGTCTGCGAAGGGTCGCCGGCTGCTCAAGCGGCGCTTCGTTCGGGGGCTTCCCACCGTGGTCACGCCGCATGCGGGAGAGGCCGCGCGCTTGGCCGCGCCGCTCGACCTGCCCGCGGACGATCCGTTCGCGCTGGCGCGCTTGATCGCGCTTTCGTACGGCGTGATCGCCTTGGTGAAAGGCCCGATCACCTATATTTCAGACGGCGATCGGGTGGCGTGCATGCGCGAAGGCACGCCTGCTTTGGCGAAAGCGGGAACGGGCGATGTGCTGGCAGGCATGGCGGGCGCGCTTCTGGCGCAGGGGTTGGACGCGTTCGACGCAAGCGTGCTGGCCGCGTCGCTGCATGCCCGCGCCGCCCGGATTGCCGAGGCACGTTTGACGTCGGTGTGCGTTGTTGCGCAGGACGTTGTCGCGGCCATTCCGCAGGCTGTCGCGTCGCTCGCCGAATCAGGCGCGCAACAGTGCGAAAACGGTCTTCTGACAGCGACTCCGCTGCATGCGAGTGCGCTACAATGAATCGAGCGATGCCGTTGGGGCGTCGGAACGCTTGTGAAGGAGCCATCCATGGATACGACGAAAAAGCATGATTGGGGCCTGGTTGTCGCAGGTATCATGCTCATAGCATGTGCGTTCTTTTTCCTGCTTGCACCGGGTTTGACGCTTGTGACCATCACGGCCATCGCGGGTGCGGCGTTTCTCGTGTCCGGCGTGTTCGACATCATCAGCTACATCAGGTTCCATAAGGCCATGAACTTGTCGGGGTGGGTGATTGCCTATGCCGTGCTGGACATCTTGATCGGTTTGATGTTCTTGCTGCATCCGCTGGCCTTCGCCTCGGTCATCCCGTGGATCATGGGCGCGTTTTTCCTGGCATTTGGCGTGTTCGAGGTTGTCGGCGCGTTCAAGATCCGCAAAAGCGGCGTTCCCCTGTGGGGCTGGATGGCGTTCTCCGGCCTGGTGAGCGTGCTGTGCGGCTTGACGTTTTTCTTCTCGCCGGCTTCGTTCAGCGTGTTCTTGTCCGTGTTCGTCCTGATGCGCGGCGTGTCGATGATCTTCTACGGATGGAATGCTGGCAAGGCTATGATGGCATAAGGTTGCCGGCGTTCGCTGCGGGCGCGCATGGTAGAATCTCATATCGATACCAACGAAGGCCCCGAACTCATCGGGGCCTTCTTCCCGAATAGCGGCGAAGGCGGGAGAAGCGACCATGGCAGACGAACAGCAAACCCTGCTCGACGAGCGTGCGCTCGCGGAAGCGACCAGCGATCCGGCGGCGCGCGTGGAGGCGCTGCGGCGCGAAATCGAGCATCATACTTATTTATACTACGCCAACGATGCGCCCGAGATATCCGATGCGGCGTTCGACTCGCTCATGCGCGAACTGCGCGAGCTGGAGGCGGCGCATCCTGACTTGATCGACCCCGCAAGCCCCACGCAGCGCGTGGGCGGCTACGTGGGCGACCAGTTCGCTCCCGTGCGCCATGCGCGCAGGATGTACTCGCTTGACAACGCCATGGATTTGGAAGAGTTGGACGCGTGGCTCGACCGCGTGGTCGAAGCGTTCGGCCGCATGGTGCCGGTGTGCTGCGAGCTCAAGATCGACGGATCGTCCATAGCCCTTACGTACGAAGGCGCGCGTCTGGTGCGCGCGGCGACGCGCGGCGACGGCACGACGGGCGAGGACGTGACCGCCAACATGCGCACGGTCAAGGACGTGCCGCTGCGCTTGCGCGAGCAGGGCATGGCGGGCTTGGTCGATCCGGACGGCTCCGTCGAGCTGCGCGGAGAGGTGTACATGCCGAAGTCGAGTTTCCAGTCCTTGAACGCGGCGGCCGAGGCTAACGGCAAGCAGGCGTTCGCCAATCCCCGCAACGCCGCTGCCGGCAGCTTGCGCCAAAAAGACCCCTCCATCACGGCTCATCGCGATCTGTCGACGTTCGTCTACGCGGTTGCCGACGAGCGCGGACTGCACGCCGCAGGGCAATGGGAGCTGCTGCAGTGGCTGCGCGAAGCCGGCTTCCACGTCAATCCCGACGTCGAGCTGTGCCAGACGGCCCAGGCGGTGCATGCGTTCTGCGAACGCGCGCTCGAACGGCGCGAGGAGCTGCCGTACGAGATCGACGGCGTGGTGGTCAAGGTGAACTCCTTCTCGCAACAGGAATCGATGGGCTACACGGCGCGCGCGCCGCGGTGGGCCATCGCGTTCAAGTTCCCGCCCGAGGAAAAGACCACGCTTTTGCGCGACATCACCGTGCAGGTGGGGCGTACCGGCAAGCTTACGCCGGTGGCCGAGCTGGACCCGGTGGTCGTGGCCGGCTCGACCGTTGCCCGGGCCACGCTTCATAACGAAGACGAGGTCCAGCGCAAGGACGTGCGCGTGGGCGACACCGTTATCATCCGCAAGGCGGGCGACGTCATCCCCGAGGTTCTGGGTCCCGTGCTGTCCCTTCGCCCGGCCGACGCTGCACCGTGGCGCATGCCGACCTCGTGTCCGAGTTGCGCAAGCCCTGTCATTCGCGAAGAGGGCGAGGTGGATTTCCGCTGCATTTCCATCGATTGTCCGGCGCAGGCTTTGGAGCGTCTGCTCCATTGGGCGAGCCGCGGAGCCATGGACATCGACGGCATGGGCGAGGAAATCGTGTCGCGCCTGGTGGAGAGCGGGCGCTTGACCGACGTTGCGGATTACTACACGCTGGACGAGGTGGAGCTTTCGCTTTTGGACATGGGCCGCGTGAACAAGGACGGCGACCCCATTCGGCTGGGGTCGACCGTGGCAAAGAAGCTGGTGGCCGCCATCGACGAAAGCCGGGCGCGCCCCTTCGCGCGCGCGTTGTTCGGCTTGGGTATCCGCCACGTGGGCAAGACCATTGCCGAGCTGCTGGCTGCTGCGTATCCGAGCGCCGCTGTGCTCATGGAGGCAACTGAAGAGGATCTGGCCGCCATCGACGGCGTGGGTCCGAAGATCGCGCGGAGCGCGTACCTGTTTTTGCGCACGCCCGACAACGTGGCCGTGATCGAGCGGCTGCGAAAGCATGGCGTGGCGCTGAAGGACGAAGCCGCTGCTGCTGGCGATCAGCTGCCCCAAACGCTTGCGGGCTTGACGTTCGTGCTGACGGGGTCGCTTGTGGAAAGCGGGATGACGCGCGACGAGGCGGGCGGCGCCCTGAAAGCGCGCGGCGCCAAGGTGTCGAGCAGCGTGTCGAAGAAGACGAACTTCGTGGTGGCCGGTGAAGCGGCTGGCTCGAAGTACGACAAAGCGGTTTCCCTGGGCGTTCCCATCCTGGACGAAGCAGCGCTGTTGCGCACTCTGGAAACGGGGGAGGCGCCCGCCGCTGCGATCGACGCGATCGACGCGTAGGGTCCTGCGGGCCGCCTTGCCGTTCGCGGCGGGAAGCGCGCGCCTACCGAGGAAGTTACGATATGGAAGTCCGTAACACCCGGCACCCGTTTTGCATGCTATAGTGTGTTACGCAAATAGAAACCGTAACACTACAAGCGTGCGGGAAGTTGCGCGCTTTGCTCGCATGGGAGGTTTTCATGAACGGTATTACCCGAAGGGACTTCGCGAAGGCGTCGGCGGCTGGCGTTGCCGCGCTTTCGCTGGGCGGCTTGCTTGCCTCGTGCGCATCCGATAACAACGCGGCGTCCAAGCCCGAAGCCGGCGCCGATGGCGCGGCGGCACCGAAGAACCAGGTGGTGGTGTCCATGACCACGGGATCGGAGCCGGCGGCGGGCTTCGACCCGCTGGTGTCCTGGGGCTGCGGCGAGCATGTGCACGAGCCGTTGATCCAGTCCACGCTCATCACCACGAACGTCGATCTGGAGTTCGTGAACGACGTGGCCACGTCGTACGAATGCTCCGAGGACGGCATGACGTGGACGTTCAAGATCCGCGACGACGTCAAGTTCACCGACGGCACGCCGCTCAAGGCATCCGACGTCGCCTTCACCATCAACGGCATCTTGAACTCCGACGCGTCGGAATGCGACCTGTCCATGGTGAAGGCTGCCGAAGCGCCTGATGACACCACCGTGGTGATCAACATGGACAAGCCGTTCAACGCGCTTCTGTACACGCTGGCGGTGGTCGGCATCGTGCCCGAGCACGCGTATGGCAAGGATTACGGATCGAACCCCATCGGCAGCGGCCGCTACATGCTGGAGCAGTGGGACAAAGGCCAGCAGGTCATCCTCAAGGCGAATCCCGACTACTACGGGGAGGCTCCGCTCATGGAGCGCGTAGTGGCGGTGTTCATGGAGGAGGACGCGTCGCTTGCTGCCGCCAAGTCCGGCCAGGTGGACGTGGCGTACACGTCCGCGACGTTCGCGGCGAACCAGCCGAGCGGCTACGATCTGCTGAACTGCAAGTCCGTTGACTCTCGCGGTATTTCTCTTCCCACGACGGCTCCGGGCGGCACGAAGAAGGACGAAAAGGGCGAATACGCCGTGGGCAACGCGGTCACGAGCGATCTGGCCGTGCGTCGGGCCATCAACTACGGCGTCGACCGCGACAAGATGATCGATGCCGTGCTCGGAGGTTTCGGCACGGTGGCGTACAGCGTCGGCGACGGCATGCCGTGGTCGTCGCCCGATATGAAGTGCACGACCGATCGGGACAAGGCCAAGAAGCTGCTCGACGATGCCGGCTGGGTCGCCGGTTCTGACGGCATCCGCGCGAAGGACGGTACGCGCGCGGCGTTCGACCTGTACTACTCGGCCAGCGACACGGTGCGCCAGGCGATCGCGTCGGAGTTTGCCAACCAGATGAAGGAGCTTGGTATCGAAGTGTCCGTCAAAGGCGTGAGCTGGGATGATCTGTACCCGCATCAGTTCAGCGACTCCGTGGTGTGGGGATGGGGCACGAACGCCCCCACCGAGATCTACAACCTGTTCTATTCCAAGGGCACAGGGAACTACGCCTGCTACCAGAGCGCTACGACCGACCGTTATCTGGACGAAGCGCTCGCCCAGCCGCGCGTCGAAGACTCCTACGAGTTCTGGAAGAAAGCCCAATGGGACGGCAGCGAAGGCTTCGCGCCGCAGGGCGAGGCTCCGTGGGTGTGGTTCGCCAACATCGACCACTTGTATTTCGCGAAGGACAACCTCAAGGTTGCCGAGCAGAAGCCGCATCCGCACGGTCATGGATGGTCGCTCGTGAACAACGTCGACCAGTGGGCGTGGATGTAGCGTATAGTATTCGTTCATGCCTCGGTTCATCTTTCGGAACATAGCGAAGTTCGTCTTGCTCATGGTTGCGGTGAGCCTGGTGACGTTCGTCCTGGTAAGCGTATCGCCGGTTGATCCGGTGCAGGCGAACGTGGGCCAGGCCGCCTACATCAACATGAGCGAGGCGAAGCGCGCGCAGCTGGCGGAGTACTGGGGCGTGAACACGCCTTTGTGGGAGCGGTATGCGAACTGGGCGTCCGACTTTCTGCGCGGCGACATGGGCATGTCCCTGCGCTACAATGCGCCGGTAGCCGAGGTCATCGGCACGCGCGCGCTGAACTCGCTCGCGCTCATGGCAACCGCCTGGGTGGTCAGCGGGGCGCTGGGGTTCGCTTTGGGCGTTTTGGCGGGCGCGAACCGCGGCAAGCTGGTCGACCGGGTGGTGAAAGGCTACTGTTTTTTGCTGGCGTCCGTGCCGACGTTCTGGCTTGGCCTGGTGTTTCTTATCGTGTTCTCCGTGTGGCTGGGGTGGTTTCCGTTTGGCTTCTCGGTTCCCATCGGCGTGTCTGCGGCGGACGTGACCTTTGCCGACGCGCTTCATCATCTGGCGCTTCCCGCCCTCACGCTGTCGGTGGTGGGCGTGGCCAACATCGCGCTGCACACGCGCGAGAAGACCATCGACGTTTTGGAAAGCGATTACGTGCGCTTCGCCCGGGCGCGCGGTCTTTCCACGTGGGGCGCCGTTCGCCGGCATGGCTTGCGCAACCTGGCGCTTCCCGCCCTGACCTTGCAGTTCGCGTCGATTTCCGAGATATTCGGCGGGTCGGTGCTGGTGGAGCAGGTGTTCTCTTATCCGGGGCTGGGCCAGGCGGCCGTGACGGCCGGCCTGGGCGGCGACGTGGCCCTGCTGGCCGGGATCGCGCTTTTCTCGGCGGCGTTCGTGTTCGGCGGCAACCTGATTGCCAACGTCTTGTACGGCGTGGTCGATCCGCGCATGCGGCGTTCGGAGAAAAGGGGGTCCCGTGTCTGATCTGGCGCGCATAGCCGGCGCCGCGCCGGCGCCCGTGCTCTATCGGCCTCGAAAGGCGCGCGTGGGCAATCGAAAGCTGACGCTGGCGGCGTTCGCGGTGGCCGTGGCCGCGCTTGCGGCTATCGTGGCGGCGGGCCTTGCGGTGACCGGCTCCGCCATGGACACCGATTTCGCGCTCAAGAACCTTGCGCCTAGCTGGGCTCACCCGTTCGGCACCGATTGGATGGGTCGCGACATGCTGCTGCGCACGTTGGCGGGCTTGTCGACCAGCGTGCTCGTGGGCTTGCTGGCTGCGGGCGTCTCGTCGGTGATCGCGCTGGTTCTGGGCGCGGCCGCCGCGCTGGGCGGCAAGAAGGTGGACGCTGTCGTCACCTGGCTTATCGACCTGATGATGGGCGTGCCGCACATCGTGCTGCTCATCTTGATATCGTTTGCGCTCGGCAAGGGCTTTTGGGGCGTGACCATCGGCGTCGCGATCACGCACTGGCCGAGTTTGGCTCGCGTCGTCCGCGCGGAGATCCTGCAATGCAAGGAATCGACGTTCGTGGCCGCAGCGCGCAAGCTGGGGCAAAGCCCTGCGCGCATTGCCGTGAAGCACATGCTGCCCTACGTGCTGCCGCAGTTCTTGGTGGGGCTTATCCTGTTGTTTCCCCATGCCATCCTGCACGAGGCGGCCATCACGTTCCTTGGGTTCGGACTGCCGCCCGAGCAGCCCGCCATCGGCGTGATCCTCAGCGAATCGATGGGCTACCTTTCGGCCGGCATGTGGTGGCTGGCGGTGTTTCCGGGCTTGGCGCTGATCGCGACCGTGCTGCTGTTCGACGTGGCGGGCTCGAACCTGCGCAAGCTGGTCGACCCGTACAGTTCGCAGGAATAGGGGGCGACGAGCGACTATGGAGCACGAGCTGACGCAACATGCCGATGCGCAGACCCACCATCATCACGCGCATGCAGAAGCGTCCCGGCACGATCACGGGCACCACCTGCTGCAAGTGGAAGACCTGAGCATCGGATTTCGGATGTACGAAGAGGACGTTTCGTTCTTTCGAGCGAAGCAGCGCGAGGTCGAGGTCATTCGAAGCCTGAGCATTTCGGTGCACGTGGGGGAGATCGTTGCCGTGGTGGGCGCGTCGGGGTCGGGCAAGACGCTCTTGGCCGATGCGGTGTTGGGGCTGTTCGAGCCGAACGCCACCGTGCGCGGCCGCATTTGGTTCGACGGCCAGCTGCAAAGCGCGTCCGCGCTCGCGCATGTGCGCGGGCGCGGGATTTCCCTGGTTCCCCAAAGCGTGAATTACTTGGATCCGCTTATGAAGGTGGGCAAGCAGGTGGAAGGGTTTGCCCGGACGGGCGCAGCGCGGTCCGAGCGCCGCCGCAGGCGCGAAGAGCTGTTCGAGCGGTACGGCCTTTCCGCGGAGGTTGCGAACCTGTATCCCTTCGAGCTGTCCGGGGGCATGGCGCGCCGCGTGCTTCTGTGCTGCGCGCTCATGGACGATCCGCGCGTCATCATCGCCGACGAACCGACGCCTGGCCTTGATTTGGACCTAGCCGTTCGCGCGCTCGACGATTTCCGCGCTTTCGCCGATGCGGGCGGCGGCGTCATGCTCATCACGCACGACATCGAGCTGGCTTTGCGCGTGGCCGACCGCGTGGCGGTGTTTCGCGACGGGACGGTGGTGGAGGAGACGGCGGTTGCGAACTTCGCTTCGCCCGACTTGCTGCAGCACGAGTTCAGCCGTGCGCTTTGGCGCGCGTTGCCGGAGCACGGTTTTGAAGAGGGTGAGGTTTGATGCTGGCGATTCGCTCGAATGCGGACTGGAGCCGGTGCCGATACGGGAAGGCCGAGGGCGCGGCGGGGTTTCGCTCCGTCGTTTGCACGACGGTATGCGCGACGCTTGCGACGGACGGAGGCGCGCCATGCTAGAGGCCTGCGGCATTTCCTATGCGTATCCCGGGACCGCCCGATTGCTGTACGAGGGGTTCGACTTGGCGGTTGCGCCTGATGAGCGCGTAGCCTTGTCGGCTCCTTCCGGATTCGGGAAGACGACGCTGTGCCGGTTGCTGGCCGGGTTCGAGCAACCGCAGGCTGGCCGGATCTTGGTGGACGGCAACCCGTTGCCCGATCGCGGGGCCAGCCCCGTGCAGATGATCTGGCAGCATCCGGAAACGGCTGTGGACCCGCGCATGCGCATGCGGAAAACACTTGAAGAAGCGGGTCCTGTATCCGAAGATCTCCTTGACGACCTGGGCATCCAGCGTCGTTGGCTTTCCCGGTTTCCTCATGAGCTTTCGGGTGGGGAGCTGCAGCGGTTCTGCATTGCCCGCGCGCTGGCGGTGCATCCGCGTTACCTGATCGCCGACGAGGTGTCCACTATGCTCGATGCCGTGACGCAGGCTCAGATCTGGCGCTTTTTGGTGAACGAGACGAAGCGCCGGGGCATAGGCCTGGTGTTCGTATCCCATTCGCCGGCGCTTACCGACCGCATTGCTACGCGCGTGGTGGATTTGACCGGGCGAAGTTGATAAGTCGGGCAAAGCTCTGTCGGCCGAAAGTCCGGGGGCTTGGCCGCTATGCAGCCTGGTGACCTGCTTGGTTTGCCTATCGTTTCCTCTGATCTTTTTAGAGAACATTTCCAATTGACTATATCTTCTTTTAAGAATAATATAAGGAACAGTCTCGGGTCTGCGACTGATTCCGTACGGTAGCTGCGGCTGCCGCTTGCTTGGCAGGCGCGGTGGATCCGGGGGATAGTCAAGAGAAGGCGCGAGAAAGGGATTTCATGAAGAAGCATACCCGCATCATGCTTGCAGCGGCGTGCGCGTTCGCCATGGTGGGCGCATTCGCCCTCTTCGGCTGTTCGTCCGAGCCGAAGGCCGAAGAGCCTCAGAACGCGGAAAACCAATCCAACGCAGAATCGCACGAGGCCGTGGAGCTGCAGATATTCGCGGCGAACTCGCTGTCGAAGGCCATGGAAGAGGTTCAGGCCCTGTACAAGCAGGACCACGGCTGGGTTTCTTTCGCCGACACTCAGTACGAGGCTTCCGGTACGCTGAACGAAATGCTGGGAGCCGGTTCGTATGCCGACGTGTTGATTACGGCGTCGAAGGCCACCATGGATACGGCCGTGAATTCCAACTACGTTGACGCGGCGACCCGTTTCGACATGTTCACTAACGAGTTGGTGCTGGTTACGGGCGAGAACAATGCCGCCGTCTCCGACATCAAGCTGGAAGATCTTTCGGCCGGGACCTACACGCTGGCCGTAGGCGACGCCAACGTTCCGGCGGGCAACTATGCCAAGCAGGCGCTGTCCACCACCGAACCGCCTTGCTGGATCAGCGCCGATGGCGCCGTCGGCAAGGAATCTTCCGGCAAGGAGGGCACCTTCGAGGGCACGCCGCTTGCAGGCAAGGTCACCGAGGGGTCCTCGGTGGGCAACGTGTGCTCGTACGCCAATTCCGGCGACGTGGATCTGGCTATGGTGTACAGCTCGGACGTATACCGCTTCGGCGGCGTGAAGATCGTGGGCACGGTTCCTGCGGATACGCACAAGAAGATCCTGTACCCTGCGGCGATCTGCGCCGATTCCAAGAATCCTGCAGCTGCTCAGGAGTTCTTGGACTGGGCCTTCACCAACGAGGGCGCCATCAAGATATGGCAGGAATGGGGCTTCGAGCTGGCAGCCTAGCGGACTCGCCAAGCTGGGGGCGCATGCAACTTTACAAGAAGGATGGGAGGGCCGGGTCTTCCCATCCTTCTTCTTTGTGGTACGATCGCGAAATCCGTGCGACGTGAAAGTGGGATCAAGATGGGAAAACGCATAGGCGCCTTCTTGCTGGCGGCGGCTTTGGCCTTCGGCGTTGCAGGCCCTTCCGTCGCGTTTTGCGACGAGCCTGCGGATGGCGGTTCGTCGGTCGAAACGTCGTCGGATACTGGAGGCGTGGTCGTTTCGGCTGAAGGCGAGTCCGCTCTGATCGAGGGCGCGACGTTCGCCGTCGACCAGTTTTCCCGCGCTCAGAAGGGCTCGAACCGCGAATTGGACGGACGCTACCTGGGCTACAGCTACTATCAGGGAAGCTCTGCGGATTACGCGGTCGCCGTAGCCTCCGAGGAATACGTCGTGGTGTACGTCCCGCCGTCTGCGCACGGGCTGTGCGACGTTGCCGACCCTACGTCCCAAAGTCAGCTGCGGGAGTACTTTCTTGCGCTTGACAAGGCCGCCCTCAACGGCGGCGTTGTGATGAGCGCCGACGTTCCCTGGCATTTCACGGACAAGCCCAGCTTCACGGTGGGCGGCATCGTGTACAGCTTCGCCGTCGAGGTCGGCACGGGAAAGTACTACGTCACGGCTATCGGCGAGGACGGTTTCGACGTGGTGTCGACGGCGGTGGACGGGCTGGTTCGCCCGACGCACGTCGACTTTCTCAAGATCGTCGAACCCGGTGCCGTCGACATAGCTCCGCCCGCAACGGGCGTGGCGTCGCTCGTCGAGTTTCTGCGCGGCATAGACTTGTCGCCGCTGTGGGTCACGCTCAAGACCACCGGCACGGCTATCGTGTTCATCTTCGTGCTGGGGCTTGTCGCGGCGTACTTCAGCCTGCGCATCCCGAAGCGCGCGCAGGACATCGCCGACGCCGTGTTCACCATTCCCATGGTGCTGCCGCCTACGGTGTGCGGCTTTCTCCTGCTGCTGGCGCTTGGAAAGAACACGGCGCTGGGACAGTGGTTCATCGACATAGGGTTCCCGCTTATCTTCAGCTGGCCGGCAACGGTCATCGCGGCGGTCGTGGTGGCGTTTCCCCTGATGTACCGCAGCGCTCGCGGTGCCTTCGAAAGCCTTGATCGAAACATGCTGGATGCCGCGCGCACGCTCGGCTGGTCCAATCGCAAGATATTCTTCAAGCTCATGATGCCGCTTTCATGGTCGTCCATCGCGGCGGGGACGGTGCTCTCGTTCGCCCGCGCTTTGGGCGAGTTCGGCGCCACGTTGTTCTTGGCCGGCAATTACGTTGGCGTTACGCGCACGGTGCCCATCGCCATCTACTTCGAGTGGATGAGCGGCAACGTGGACGTGGCGCTGTTCTGGACGTGCGTCATTTTGGTATTCAGCTTCGTGGTCATCCTGTTCATCAACTTGTGGGGACGGCGCACGACGAAGTATCGGCGAGGAGTTGATGCGCTATGAGCCTTGAGGTTGCTATCAAGAAGAAGTTCTCGTCGTTTCAGCTGGACGTGGCGTTCGAGGCGGGCGACGAGACGTTGGGCTTTCTGGGGGCGTCGGGATGCGGGAAGAGCCTGACCATGCGCTGCATTGCGGGCATCGAAACTCCTGATGAGGGACGTATCGTGGTGAACGGGCAAGTGTTCTTCGATTCCGAGCGCAACATCAATTTGAAGCCTCAGGCGCGCAAAACGGCCCTGCTGTTCCAGAACTACATGCTGTTTCCCAATCTGACCGTGGCGGGCAACGTGGGCGCGGGCATCGGGCGGGACGTGCCGAAGGCCGATCGGGCGGCGCGCGTTGCCTCGGAGCTCAAGCGCTTCGGGCTGGAAGGGTTCGAGACCCGCTACCCTGCGCAGTTGTCCGGCGGCCAGCAGCAGCGCGTGGCGTTGGCCCGCATGCTGGCCGCGCGACCGGGCATTCTCATGCTGGACGAGCCGTTTTCCGCCTTGGACGCGCACCTGAAGAGCGTGCTCGAGCAGAACCTGGTCAGCCTGTTCGACGCGTTCCACGGAACCGTACGTGAGCCACGACATCGACGAGGCGCTGCGCTTCTGCGATCGCATCGCTGTGGTGGAGTCGGGGTGCATCGTGGAGATGGGGACGGGCGACGACCTGGTCAATCGTCCACAATCGACGGCGGGCATCAAGCTTTCCGGCTGCAAGAACGCCACGCCGGCGGAGCGCGCGGGCTCGCATCGGGTATGGCTGCCCAAGTGGGGCATCGAGGTTGACACGCAAGACGAGGTGCCGCAAAACGTGGAGACGCTTGGCGTGCGCGCGTTCTTCCTCGAACGGGCGGAGGGGCCGGGCCCCAATGCGTACCGGGTGCGGGTCGACCGAGTGAGCGATTCGCGCTTCGAGCGAACGGCGCTGCTGGGATTTCTCGATCGAGACGATCGGGCCGTGCCTACGGTGAAGCGTACCGACGATGAGATGAAGTACCTGCACCAGCACCTGTTCTGGCGCGTGGACAAGCTGACCGTTGCCGCGGACAAGCTGCCGCGCGAAGGCGACGAGCTATGGATGCGCATTCCGTCCGACAGGGTGTACCTGGTGGAGAAGTAGGACGACGGAGCCTCCCGAAGCGGGAGGTTTCGTTTTCTCGGACGCGCGATCGGTTGCGATCGGGCTTCTGTGGTGCGATTGCGAAAGAAGTTCGACTCATAATGCTGGATCATGTCCTATACTATATCCTCAGACGAGAAGGGAGCGTGGTCTCCATGAAGGATACCCATGGTCGTACCATCGATTACTTGAGGATATCGCTGACGGATCGCTGTAATTTCCGTTGCATTTACTGCATGCCCGAAAAGGGCGTTCAGTCGCTTGCCCACGAGGACATCCTGCGCATCGAGGAGATAGAGCAGGCGGTGCGCGTGGCGGCCGGAATGGGCATCAGGAGCATTCGCTTGACCGGCGGAGAGCCGCTTGTTCGTCTGGGCGTGGCTGATTTGATTCGCGCTATTTCCGATACGCCCGGCATTGAGAACGTGTCCATGACCACGAACGGCGTCTTGCTGCCCAAGATGGCGGACGAGCTGAAGAATGCGGGATTGTCGCGCGTGAACATTTCCCTGGACACGCTCGATTCCGACCAGTTCCGCCAGGTCACGCGCCGAGGCGAGCTCCAGCAGACGCTCGACGGCATCGATGCGGCTTTGGAGGCTGGGTTCAATCCCGTCAAGATCAACGCGGTGGCCGTGCGCAGCTTGGACCAGGACTACCTGGCTTTCGCGAAGCTTTCGATCGATCGGCCGCTGCACGTTCGCTTTATCGAGTACATGCCCGTCGGCGAAAGCTCTGGCGGCCACGGGTGCGGTTGGGGCAAAGAGGACGTGGTTCCAAGCGAAGAGCTGTTCGACATCATCAACGAGCGTGCTCGTGCTGCGGGCATGGACGAATTGGTTCCTGCCGGCACCGATCGCCCGCTTGGATGGGGTCCCGCGCGCTACTTCGAGTTTCCGAACGCGCAGGGTACGGTGGGCTTCATCAGCCCCTTGTCGCGCCACTTCTGCAGCGAGTGCAACCGCCTGCGCCTGACGGCTGATGGCAAGCTTCGTCCGTGCCTGTTCTCGGACGACGAGTACGATTTGCGCACCGCGCTGCGCGAGGGCGGCGAAGCCGAGCAGCGCGCCGTGTTCGCGCGCGCGTTGGGGGCGAAGCCCGACGAGCACCACGACAAGGTGGGCACCGAAAGGGGCATGAGCCAAATTGGCGGGTAGCGGCTTTCGGCAATCCGCGGATTGCCGAGCCGTGTTTTCCGTTCGCCCTTCTTGCAGGCTTGCGAGTGCCAGCCTGCGGTTTTCAACCTGTGAGTTCACGAACCAAGGAGCACCTTATGACCGATCAGCACCTCACCCATATTGACGAGAACGGCGCCGTGCGCATGGTTGACGTGTCGCAGAAAGCCGACACCGAGCGCGTTGCCGTGGCGGAGGGGTTCATCGCCATGCAGCCTGAAACGCTTGCGCTCATCGTCGAGGGCAAGGCTGCGAAGGGCGACGTGCTGGCGTGTGCGCGCGTGGCCGGCGTGATGGCCTCGAAGCGCACGAGCGACCTTATTCCCATGTGCCATCCGCTCAACATCACGAAGGCGAAGGTTGAGTGCGCCCCCGTAGCCGAAGGGGAGCGCGCAGACGGGATTGTGGGCGTTCACGTGACGACCACCTGCGGCGTTACCGGAAAGACGGGGATCGAGATGGAGGCGCTGACCGCGGCCAGCGTGGCGTGCCTTACGATCTACGACATGTGCAAGGCCGTCGATCGCGGCATGGAGATCATGGACGTGCGCCTGCTCAAGAAAGACGGCGGCAAAACCGGTCTGTGGGAGCGCTAAGGTTTCGCGCGGACCGCATAGGGCGCACAGGACTTGCCAGGTGCGCGGAGGCGGGGTCGAGCATTGCTGCTCGGCCCCGATTGTCGGGCGGGTTTGAGATTGAACGCATCTGCCCGGCGGCTTCTTTGCCGAGGGATCCCTTTCGCCTATAATGCGAAACCTATCGGGGCGCTATGCCCCTGCTTTTCGGGAATGGAAGGATCTTCATGTCGCCATCCGAGGGAACAATTCTGCTGATCGCGAATCCTGCGGCGCAAAACGGCAACGGAGCGGCGGCTGCCGCCCGGGCGGCTGCCGCCCTGCGTGCGCAGCTGGGCGAGGATCGGGTGGTTCTTGCTCGCACGGCGGGTCCGCGACATGCGTCCGAGATCGCCGAGCGTGCCGAGGGTTGTTCGACCGTGGTCGCATTGGGCGGAGACGGCGTTATCCACGAAGTGGCCGGCGGGCTGCTTCGAAGGCCGCTCGATCGTCGCCCTGCGCTGGGGGTTGTTCCTGTGGGGTCGGGCAACGACTACGCGCGCACGTTGGGCATGTCGCACAAGGTTGACGAGGCGCGCAGGTGCTGGCGGCGCAGGCTCGTCCGGTGGACGTGGGGCGCGTGAACGACGATTGGTTCCTTGAAACGCTTTCGTTCGGATTGGATGCCGCTATCGCTCACGATACGGTGGATCGTCGCGTGCGCACGGGGCGGACGGGCGCGCTCCTCTATATGGAAAGCGGCGTCGACCAGCTGCTGCACCATCTTGATCTATACCGGTATCGCGCTTCTTTCGACGGAGGCAAGGCTGTCGACTCGCAATCCATCATGTTCGCCGTGCAGATCGGTCCGTATTACGGTAGCGGATTCAAGATTTGCCCGGATGCGCTTGTCGACGACGGGTTCTTGGACGTTTGCATTGCGCATCCTCCCGTGAGCGTTGCGCGCGCTCTGTACATCTTCATGCGCGCCAAGGATGGCAAGCATGTGGGGTTCAAGCAGGTCGAGCTGCGGCGCTGTCGCACGTTGCGCGTGGAATTCGACCAGGCGCCGCCCGCTCAGGTGGACGGCGAACGCCTGAGCGGGCGCACGTTCGACATCTCCGTGGACCGAGGCGCCTTGCATGTGCTGTTGCCCATGGCGTGAAGCCGGGCGGTCCGCGCCCGCAGCATCAGATCGGCCGGCCCCGCAAGGTTCGCGGAGCCGGCCGATGGCGCTTTGGCGAGTTCTTTGATGCGACGGCGAATAGGCGAGGCGCTACTTCACCACGCGGACGCGACGGACGCCCTCGATGGCGGCCAGCTTCTCGACGGCGGCGTCGGTGGTGTTGGCAACAAGCTCCTCCATGGGCTCGCCGCAGCACACAGGCGTGGGGCCGCCATCAACGATCTTCAC
>ERZ836760.2229-NODE-2229-length-16230-cov-3.718454_pt1 | contig 16230 bp, 11 predicted proteins | sample MGYA00519941_ERZ836760 | MGnify/ENA primary metagenome ERZ836760 (study PRJEB31850, sample SAMEA3708807) | human gut metagenome | biome: human gut; feature: human-associated habitat; material: faeces | place: China | collected 2014 ... | reverse complement strand
GATTGTCCGTCGCGCAGCACAAAGCCGCGCGTTCCCTTACCATGCGGCCACCAGCCGCATTTCTACTGCGAACCAGTGTAAAGGAACGCGCGCACTCGAACGCGGAAAATTAGATAACAACCTGCCCGGTTGCGATCAGAACGATGGAAACCGCCGCAGCCAAAAGGATGACGGCCACCACCACTTTGTCGCGCAGGCTTACCAGATAAGGCTCGTTGCGCTCTTTTTTGCCCTTGATGTACATCAGGATGCCCGGCGCGTACAAAAGCGACATGATGGTAAGGCCCACCGCCCCGCTTGCCCACGCCAAAAAGAAGCTGTACAGCACGCCGATGATTCCGAAAATGCGCCACAAAACGATGTTGCCGCCGATGCGGCCCTTAAACGCCCCGGGCTCGGTGAACGTGATCTTGGCGAAGTACGCCGCCGACAACAAGTACGGAAGCAGGATCATTCCCGCCGAAAGCGTGTAGAAGAATTGGTAGGTGCTGTCCGAGAACAGCATGAGAACCAGGAACACCTCGATGATAATGTTCGTGACCACCAGCGTCACGATAGGCGCGCCCTTTTTGTTGGTCTTCGCGAACGCCTTGATGAACACGCCCTGCTCGGCGGCCTCATACGGGGACTCGCTCGACAGCACCGTGTATCCCAGCATGGCCCCCACCAGCGACAGCACAACGCCGCCGTTGATGAGCATGGCGCCCCACGGGCCAACGGCGTACTCCATGACGCCCGCCAAAGCCGGGTTCTCCAGCTGGGCAAGCTGGGAAAGCGGCATCACGCCCATGCTGAGCATGCTGACCATCAGGTAGATTGCCAACACGCACACGAACGCGATAATAGTGGCCTTGCCTACGTCGCGCTCTTTCTTGGCGCGCCCGGAAATGGCCACGGCGCCCTCGATGCCCACGAACACCCAGATGGTGATCATCATAGTGCTGCTCACCTGGTCGAAGAAGGGAAGCCCCGGATCGGAACCCGTGGTGAGGTTGGCCATGAACACCGCCGGATCGAACTTCTGCAAGAAGATGATGGCCGTGATGGCGACGAAAATAGGCACGAACTTGCTGATGGTGATGACGGCGTTCACGCCCGTGGCCTCCTTGATGCCGCGCGACACCAAGAACACGTAGAACCAGATGAGAACGCTGGCCCCGATCACGGAAGGCAGATTGGTTCCACCGCCGAAAATGGGGAAGAAGTACGAGAGGGCGCCGAACAGCAGCGCAGAGAAGCTGACCGTGCACAAAAGCGCACTGATCCAGTAGCCCCACGCGCTGTTGAACCCCAGAAAGTCGCCGAAACCGGCGCTTGCGTAGCTGTAAATTCCACCCTTTAGCTGAGGCTTTATGCGAGAGAGTGCATAAAACGTCATCACCAGGCACAGCACGCCGATACCGGAAATGCTCCATGCCGTAAGGATAGCCGCGCCGCTTGCGCCGCCAGCGGCCTGATCGCCCGCCAGCGTGAATACACCGCCGCCGACAATCAGCGTAATGACAGTAGTGACCAGGCGAAATATTCCTAAGTTGCCATGAATTTGCGGCGATCCAGAGGACCCGTCCGCTCCTGTAATGCTGCCAGATCCCGCCGCAGAAGTTGATGCGGCCGCGTGATTCGCTGCGGGTGCGCTCATGAAATCCCCGTTCCTCTTTGTACGATACCGTGCATCATACCCCACTGCATCGCTTTCCGAACAGACGGTTATGCAACATTTTGGATAAAGCTATTCGACCACTGTCCGACCAACAAGCACGTTCGCCAGAACCGAGCGGTTGAGATCGCATCCTATGCCGTATGGGTTGCCTTCCCGGTTCAACGTGACCAGGCCGCGTTCAGCCGTGTACGGAGGATCGGTCACGTCATGCGAGAAATATCGAGCAGTCGACCCTATGTCTCCCGGCGCCGTAACGTTGGGCAGCGTCTGGAACGCAGCATGCAAACGCTTGGAGATGCCCGTGTCGTACATGCCCCCCATCCATACGTCTATGCCGCGCTCAGCCGCTGCGTTCACAAAATCGAGCGCAGGCTGCACGCCTCCGAACTTGCCGATCTTCACGGCATAGCATTTCAGTTCGGGGTGCGAAAGCGCGCGGGCAAGATCCGCCGGACGGGCAATCGACTCGTCAAGGCACAACGGGGTTCGCATGGTTCTTTGCAGCCGCGCCAGCCGGGTGAAGATATCTGAGGAATCCGACCCCGAAACGCGACGGGGATCAAGCGGCTCCTCGATCCAAGCCACGTTGCAAGCGTCGAGCGCGCGCAACTCGTCCGCGTCGCGATCGGAAAAACTTTGGTTCGCATCAAGCGTAATGGCGAGGTCGGGGAACGCCTCGCGCACCGCGCGCACGCATCCAAGCGTACCGGGAGCCACCTTCAGCTTCACGCGCCGGTAGCCCGCCTCCACGCAACGGCGCGCCGAGGCCACCGTGTCGGCTTCGGAAGCCAACCCCAAAACCGCCCCGGCGGAAACGGAGGCGGACAGCGGTCCCCCGATGCGCGGCGACTTCTTGTTCGACCCGCCTATGATCTGCCACAACGGCTTACCGACTATCTTGCCGTACAAATCCCACAGGGCAGGCTCCATGGCGCCGCACGCCAAGGGAAACGAAGCCGATTCAGGCTGCGTGGCAAACAGGGCGGATGCCTCGCTTGGATGGAGCATCGTCGCGCGCAGCACAAGGGGCGCCAGCACGTCCCGCAGAATCCGAGCATCCTGATCAAGCGTTTCCGGTAGATACCAGTCCGTCGGGAACGCGACGCACTCGCCCAACCCGGTACGGCCGGCATGGTCGGTCACTTCCACGATGATGGACTCGCGCTGGGCCATCACGCCCTTCGGAGTTTTAAAGGGGCGCTCGAAAGGCAGGCGAATGCGGTGCAGGGTTACGCGCACCACCTCGATGCGCTGGTCGTACAGCCTTTCGAGGGCAGCGCGGTCCACCTTGCCAATGCCGCTGCGCGGAAACTCGTCAAGCACGCACACGTGCTTCGGCAGGTACAGCTTCGAGAGCCGCGGCGCCAGATGAGCGCGCACGGCATGCGCGAATCGGCAGTTGTCCAGCGCAGACGACCTTGATGCCTCCTGCGCCCGTTCGCGCTCCACGAACGCCACGGGTCGGCGCCCCCATCGCTCGTCGGGAACCCCGAACACATGCGCATCGGCGACCCCCGGAACGCGCAGAAGCCGTTCCTTGATCTCGGCGGGATAGATGTTCTCCCCGCCCGAGACGAACATGTCCTCGGTACGCTCCTTCACGTAGATGGAGCCCTGGTACATGGCGGCGGTATCGCCCGTGAGGAAGTACCCGTCCACCGTATGAGCTGCGCGGGCGTTCAGGTACCCCGCGAACACACCGGGACCCTTCACCGCCAAACGGCCGAAGCCATCCTCGCCCGGATCGACAATGCGGGCCTTGTAACCGGGAAGCAGGCGCAGCCCGCCTTGGAACGAAGACGTGACCTGGGCGTGGGCAATCTGGCTTGAAGTCTCGGTCATGCCGTAGCTTGCGTACACGCGAAGACCCAGCGCACAGGAGCGCTCGAGCGTTTGCGGGTTCGTTGCTCCGCCGCCCAAAAGAATGCAGGCGTAGCGCTTCAGCGTTTCCGCACGGCCCGAAGCAAGCAGATCCTGCAGCATCTTGTCCACCACCGACACGTGCGTAGCGCCCTTGCTTGCAGCGTCGCCCAACAGGCGGTCGGGATCGAAACGGCGGTACAGCACGAAGCTGTTGTTGTTCAAAAAGCTGCGAACCACCACCTGGAACCCGCCTATGTGGTACAGCGGCAGCGCGGCCTGCCACAGCCCTTCGGCCCGACGGTTGAGGGCGGTGTTGGATATCTCCGAGGAACGGCACACGTTATCCCAGGTGAGAGGTACTGCTTTTGCGCGGCCGGTCGTTCCCGAGGTGAACATGATCACGGCTCGCATGCTGGAATCGAACACGTGCGCGGCATGCTCGGCAAAGTGGATGATGCCCTCAAGAGCATCTTGGCGAGCAACGGCGTCGCGTCGACGGGCGGAAGCCCTGCCCGTACCCGCCCTTCCCAGGGCCTTCGTCGAGCGAGCCTCGGCCGAAGCGGCCGCAACAAGCGTGGAGAACGTCGGTCGACTCGGCCGAGCGGCAGCGCGCGACGCAGGCGACGCGGTCGATTCTTCGCCGGCAAGAAGCGCCGACGCCCGATCGAGTACACGCTTCACGTTGCCCTCGTCGATACGTGCGGCGATGCGCGCATCGGACGTGCGCTCCACCTCCATGACGCGACTCATCTTCTCGGCGCTCGTCAAACGGTTGTTGAGCGCTATCAGCGTGAAGCCGCCGTACGCAGCGGCCAGCATAAGGAACACGTACGCAGGGCAGTTCGGTAGATCGACAACAAGGCAGTCTCCCGGATTCGCTCCATGGGACTGCAAGTTGCGCGCGATGGCCGCAGACAGCATCCGCGTTTCGCGATACGAAAACGACAGCTCCGCACCCGCTTCGTCAACGTACGTGAAGCACGTACGTTGCGGGCACTGCCGCACCATGCTTTCAAATGCGCCGATCATCGCCGCACTCCGCCCCGCCTCTCAAGCACTTCGTCGCTGGCCGCAACGACCAGGCACTATCATCGCGCCTGGCGCGCGAACGCCGCCGCACGCCAGGATTCACCATCTTAGGGAAACTTCGGGAACTGAGTGAAGTCGGGCGCGCGATGCTCCTTGAACGCGTCGCGACCTTCCTTCGCCTCGTCCGTAGTGTAATACAGAAGCGTCGCATCGCCGGCAAGCTGCTGAATCCCCGCCAAACCGTCGGTGGCCGCGTTGAACGACGCCTTCATGAATCGCAGAGCCGTGGGGCTGAACTGCAGCATTTCGCGCGCCCAGCTCACGCACTCCTGCTCGAGCTGGTCGAAGGGAACCACCTTATTGACCAGGCCCATGTCCAAAGCCTCGGCCGCCGTGTACTGCCGGCACAGGTACCAGATTTCGCGCGCCTTCTTCTGGCCTACGATGTTGGCCAGATAGCCCGCGCCGTAACCAGCGTCGAAGCTGCCGACCTTCGGACCCGTCTGGCCGAACTTGGCCGTTTCGGCCGCAATGGACAGGTCGCACAAAATGTGCAGCACGTGACCGCCGCCGATGGCGTAGCCGTTGACCATGGCGATAACGGGCTTGGGGACAACGCGGATGAGGCGCTGCAGGTCAAGCACGTTGAGGCGCGGGATGTTGTCCTCGCCCACATAGCCGCCGTTGCCGCGAATCTTCTGGTCGCCGCCGGAGCAGAACGCCTCGTCTTCGGGACGGCCGCCGTGATTCGCGCCCGTCAGGATGATGACGCCGACCGAAGCGTCGTCGCGTGCCACGCTAAACGCGTCGTAAAGCTCCGTAACGGTGAGCGGAGTGAAGGCGTTGCGACGTTCGGGCCGGTTGATGGTGATTTTGGCAATGCCGTCGCACGTCTCGTACACGATTTCTCGATACGATTTGCCCGCCTGCCACGCAGTATCGCTCATGGCCGTCCTTTCATTACGCGCTCGATCAGCCGAGCACGCCGTATGGGAGGTTTTCGGTTGGATTGGCTTATAGTAACGCGTAATGGGAAAAGGCGCACGTCTCCGCAGAATATCTCCGGAAAGAAACGACGCAACCTGGGGAATCGGCGGAAAACGCCCGCCGTCGCGCACAAGCCGGGCCACCGGGGCGAGCCGCGCGCCGAGCAGCGCCCGTTCGACCGCTCTCGCAAGCCCTCCGCTACCACGCGCTGTCAGAACCGCCGGGGCCTGCTGGCAGCGCCGGAGCGCGCTGCCGCACGGCGCGTCCTGCCGTCGCCGCACGCCGCTGCCGCGCCTTGTTGGCGGCAGGGTGCCCTGCCAGAACCGTCGCACCCCGTCAGCGGCAGCACCCAGCCGCAACCCCGCACCCGGAAAGAGGCTTGCGCACGAAAAACCGCCCTCGCTGGCAGGTTTTGACGGTTTGAGGTCGATTGATCTGGCAAGGCAGGTGCTCCGGAAAAGGCAGCTTGGTAGATCGAGGCTGTGAGCAGGCAAAACGAAAAGCAGGTCGAACTTTGGCAAACACGCTGCTCAACTCGACGACCTCAAACCGTCAAAACCTGCCAGCGACAGGGGTTTTTCGTGCGCGCTCCCCAGCGCGGAGGAGGCGGACGGTCGGCAAGGGGGCAGAGGCGCGGCCGATCGAGCTGGCTCAGGACGTCGCCGACCGCTAGCGCAAGGGCGCGCAGGAGCAGGGGCACCGGGAGGCGCGCACCCCGCACCCATGGGCGCACCCGTAAGCACCGCGCCTCCCGCACGAGAGGACGCTTCGCACCTACGCCGCAAAGCAAAAACCAACAACGCTATGCGCGCGGCCTGAGGGACGCGGGCGCCAGGAACGCCTCGACGCATCGAACGAAATCCGCGGGCGCCTCCAGATGCACGTTGTGTCCCGAACCTTGAACTACCTCGACGGCAACGTCGGGAACGCAGCGCAGCTCTTCGGACAGCGCACAGTACTTCCGATCGAGCGACCCGGTCAGATACTGAACCGAAACTCCCTGGTCGCAAACAGTAGCCAGCGCGTAAAGCACCTTTTTGCGCGTTGGCATCGAATGCTGGCCGGCATGCTCGAACGTACGCGCAAGCGCCTCCGCGTCATTAGCGAGCCGTCCGGCGCGCACGTGAGACCGCACGTTCGGGGGCAAACGTCGTTGGGAAGCGAACAGCGGAAGACGCTCCCATGCATCCATGAACGCCTTCAGGCCCTGCTCACGCAAGCGGGAGGCATTAGCCGCATCGCGATCTGCCGCACAAGCACGATCGGCATCGGTGGCGAATCCGAGCCCAGCGCTTTCCAGAACAAGCGAGCTCACCGTACGAGAGAACGCTTCCGGCTGTCCAACCAGGGAAGACAGTGCAATACGACCGCCCATCGAATACCCGATCACCGCAGGGCGGCGCCCGCCGTTTTCCGCCGCCGCGTGCGCGGCAAACGAAAGCAGACCCACCCCCTGAGCTTGCAGCGCATAGGAAAACGAATCCGCAGGAGCGGCCGACCCTCCATGTCCAACCAGGTCAAGCGCATATACCGTGCGGTGGCAAGCAAGCAAGGGGGCAACTTGATCCCACGAGTCGGCGCTTTGGGAAAACCCATGCAGCAAGATAACCGGGGGAAGCGACCGGCAAGCCCCCGTCCAGATCAGGTAGCGGTAGCGTACGCCGCGCACATCGAAGCTGCTCTCATGCTGCAAAACCTCGCTCATCGCATCTCCGAACTCGTGCTGCAAGACTTCGCTCATCGCACCTCCGAACCACATGGCGCAAGCGGGCACCTGAACCGGTTCAACAGGCTGGACCGGCGCAGCGCACGCGCATCGGCCCCCATTAGGAAAGATTCCAATACGGCGCGTATCGCTCCCGCAGGCCTTCCAGGGGAACCGGAACCTCGATCAGACTGATACCGGGAACGCCAAGACATGCCCGGTACGCTTCGTCGAACTGCGAAACGGTCTCGGCGCGTCGATAGGGCACGCGAAACGCTTGCGCAGCGGCGGCAAAATCGACGTCTTGCGGGGTGAGGAACAGCCGCTCGAAGTAGTCCTCGTCGGATTTCTGGGGCAGCATGTCGAAGATGCCGCCGCCGTTGTTGTTGAGCAGCACGATCACGATGCTGGGCGAACCGCCGCCCTGCGCCGCTTGAACGCGCAGCTCGCGTTGCAGGGCAAGGGCGTTCACGTCGTGCAGCAGGGTAAGATCGCCCGTGAGCAGCGTCGTTTGCGCGAACGATTGAGCAGCGCCCAGCGCCGTGGACACCGTGCCGTCGATGCCGTTCAACCCGCGATTGCACAGCACCGTCAAGGACTTGTTGCCCTTGAGGCAGAACGTGTCAACGGCGCGCACGCTCATGGAGTTGGCTGCGAACAAACACGACCCGGCAGGCGCAAGCTCCACGACGCGCCGCACGAACGCGCCCTCGAAGCCCGCCTCCACGGAATCAGCCGCGATCAAGCAGCTTCGCGCCGCATCGTTCGCGGCCTTCCAAGCGCCTGCGAAATCCCGCTGCCGATCCGAAGGTTCATGATCGATGGTCCCCAGGTCGCAAGCCACGCGCAACGACCCTGCGAACTCGACCGGCCTGCAACGCACGAACAGATCGGTGGCTGCATTGCAATCGCGCGTCTCAAGCGGATCGACGACAATCTGCATCGGGCGAAGCGACGCCACCATCTGCGTCGCCTTCTTCGACACCGGGAAGCGCCCGAAGCGGATAACCGCCTGCGGAGCGCGCTCTTCGGGGACCGACCCGCCAACGCCGAACAGAGAATCGTAGTTGTCGATCACCACGTTATCCGCAAAGCAGCGCAGGCCGGAAAGCGGATCTGCCAAAACGGGGAGGTCGAACGCCTCGGCCCACGCAAGCACCTTGCGCGCCTCGAACTCCGTTGCGCACGAGCCTTCCCCCGCCAACACGAGCGTGCGGCGGTTGGCAAGCAACGAAGAAACGCGGGCGGCATCCTGCATGCCGAACGATGCACGCGGACGCATGACCCCGAACGCCTCCGACAAAGATCTGCCGACGTCAAACACCCCTTCCGCGGAAAGGTCGGGCTTGAGCGGTTCGTCGAACGGAAAGTTGAGGTGCACGGGGCCGCCCCAGCATGCTGCCGCCAATCGGAGGCCTTCATCGGGAAGCACCCCTTCGCCCAGAGACGCGATGCACGCTTCGCGCGCCGCCTGGCGGGCAAAACCCACGGCCGCAGGGTCGGCGGAGGGCAGGGGCATCTGCCTGAACGCGCGAACATGGCTGCCGTACGCATTGAGCTGGTCGCACGTTTGCGGCGCGCCCAATCCCTGCAGGCGCGGCGGGCGGTCGCCCGTTAAAACGATCAGCGGCACGCGCGAGGACTCCGCCTCAAGGACGGCGGGATAGTAGTTCGCCACCGCCGACCCCGACGTGCACACCACGGCGACCGGCCGGCCGGTCGCCTTCGCCATGCCAAGCGCGAAAAACGCGGCCCCGCGCTCATCGACGTCGACGAACACCCGCATGCGCTCGGGCGCGCGGCGCGACAGCTCGCACGCGGTCATCGAAAGCGGCGTAGAACGAGACCCGGGGCTCACCACCACGTCTCGCACGCCCCAGCAACTGAGCTCGTCGAAAAACGCCGCCAAAAACTCCACGCCGTCGAGATAGCAAGACGAAGCCGCCGGCTTATACTCGGACGAAACAAGGCGCTGGCCTCGCCCTTTCGCCTCGCTCATGCCTGGCTCCCTTCAAAGGCGCTGAGGACCGTCTTCAGCTTCATGCCGATCTCATCGTACTCATCGTCGGCATCGCTACCAGCCACGATGCCGCAGCCAGCGTACACCCAGCCTATCTCGCCGTCGAACACGCCCGTGCGCAACGCAACGGAAAACTCGCCGTCGCCTGCACCATCAACGTACCCGCACGCCCCCGCGAAAAAGCCCCGGTTGTACTCCTCGATGCGCCGAATGAGCATCTGGGCCTCGCCCACCGGCGTGCCCGCAACCGCCGGGGTTGGGTGCAGGTCGCCCATCATCGTCCACAGGTCAACGCCCTCGAGCATGCGAGCGCGCGCGGGCGTGAACAGGTGCTGCACGTGCGTAAGCGGCAGAATGCCCGGGTTGGCGGGCACGTCCACGTCGTAGCACGTGCGGCGGAACACTTCGCGGATGAACCGAACCACGTAGTCGTGCTCCGCCCGGTTCTTCTGGTCGCCCATCAGCGCATCGGCCAGATGGGCGCGCTCCTGCTCCGTCGCGCCGGCCGGGCACGTACCGGCCAAGCACATGCTCTCCACTTCGGCACCGCGCTTGCGCACGAGCAGTTCAGGCGTGCAGCCGCAGAAGAACACGTCGGCGTACCGGTACAGGAGCACCGTGCCGCGAGCCTCGCCGTCAATGAGGTTGACCAGCAGATCTTTTGACGAAAAGGGGCGGTCGGCAACCAGCTTCTGTCGGCGGGACAGCACCACTTTGTTCACGCGTCCTTGCTCGATAGCAGCCAGGCCGACGCCCACGGCTTCGCGCCATGCCTCGCGCGAGTCGGGCTCCACGCGATAGGGAATGGTTTCGCGGCGGCGCTTGGGGGCCGAAAGAGCCTGGCGCTCGAAGCGCTCGATGCGCCCGGCATACACGGGGCCGAGCGAATTCACCTGCAAATGCACGCCATCTTCGGTTTCTATCAGCACGATTTCCGGCAACATGAACCGCAAGCGAGGAAATGCCTCGAACAGCTCGTCGGTAGGCGACGGATTCTCGGCATCGAAACGGTTGAAGGAAAAGAACACGGGTTGCTGCGCTGCGGGACCTTCAAGATCGCACTCCACGTCAGCCAGCGACGGCAGCGCAATGCACCGGCCCAGTCCCATGAAACGAACCGGTCGATCCTTGCGGTAATACACGAACTGATCGGTGAACCCCTTCTGAAGCACGCAAAACGCATCCACCATATCGGCCTCGATCGGCTTCGTGTACGAGTAAACCCGCGTCATGGCGCCTCCATCCGTGACTATCCGAAAAGGTTTCGGACCTGCTTCATTGTTGCTACAACCATGGCATTCTAGCACGACCCCTCTATACTGACGGAAGGCGCTTGGCAGAGTCACGCAAGCTACCGCTTTTCAGCAGAAAGGACAACCATGAAGAAGTTCTTAGAGGAATTCAAGGAGTTCATCAACAGGGGCAATGTGATGGATCTTGCCGTAGCGGTGGTTATCGGCGCCGCATTCACCGCCATCGTCAACTCCGTGGTGCAAGACCTTATCATGCCTATCGTGTCCGCATTCATCGGCGGCGTCGATTTCTCCGACATGAAGCTGTTCATTCCCCTGGGCGCCGGAGATTCGGCCATCGCGTACGGAAACTTCATCAGCGCAGTTATCCAGTTCCTGATAATCGCGCTGGTGGTGTTCCTTATTGTGAAGGCGCTGAACAAGATGCAGTCGTTTGCGCAGCGCGGGAAGACCATCGAGGAAACGAAGGCCCCGCATTGCCCGTACTGCCTGGAAGAAGTGGCGGAAGGGGCAACGCGCTGCGCCCATTGCACCGCAGAACTGCCCGAGCCGGCAAAACCGACCATCGTTGCAAAGTAGGCGCATCGCGCACCGCTTCCACAAGGCAACCGCCGAACGGGGCGCAGGGCGCGCAAGATCCGCGCGCTACGCCCCTTCACCCTCGGATTCGACCTCGACTTCGTCGGTAACCTTGCGCAGCACCAGAAAGCCCACGATGCCCGCAATGAGCGACGCCGCCAGAATGGCCGCCTTCGCCACCGCGATGGTAGCGGCGTCAACGAACGCCAGGTTCGTTACGAAGATGGCCATGGTGAACCCCACGCCGCCCAACACCGACACGCCAACGATGTGGCCCCAGTTCACGCCGCGAGGAAGATCGGACAACTTCAGCTTCACCGTAATCCACGTTGCCAGGAAAATCCCGAGCGGCTTGCCGAACAGCAAACCGCAGAACACGCCGATAGTAACCGGGTTCGTAATGATGGCCATCGGATCCATTCCCACCAGCACCACGCTGGCGTTCGAGAACGCGAACAGGGGCAGGATGAAGAAGTACACGGGAACGTGCAGGTGATGATCAAGCCGCGTGACAGGCGGAATGGACAGGCGCGAAACGCGGCCGATTTCCTTGAGCTCGTTCAGATACTCCTTCTGCACGATGTCGGGCTCGCCTGGGTCGTAGCGCTCGTCGGCGCGTCGCGCGCGGGCTTCGAACCAGCTTGGCGCGCGATCCAGCTTGACCTGCGAGCGCGCCGGTATGGCCAGGGCGAGCAAAACGCCCGCGATGGTGGCGTGCACGCCGGACATGAGGAAGCACACCCACATGAGCAAGCCCACCAGCAGGTAGGGAGGCAGGTCGTAGATGTGCAGGCGATTGAACAAGATGAGCACAGCAAACAGCGCCAAGCCGCCCGCAAGCCACACGATGTTCAGATTGGCCGTATAGAACACGGCGATGACCAAAATGGCGATCATGTCGTCGGCGATGGTCAGCGTAGACAGGAACGATCGCAGCCCCGACGGAATGCGATTTCCCAAAAGGGCAAGGATACCCAGGCAAAACGCGATGTCGTTGGCCATGGGAACGCCCCAGCCCTGCATTGCGCCGCTACCGGCGTTCACCGCCAAGTAAACAAGCGCGGGCAGCACGGCGCCGCCCGCAGCGGCAACGATGGGAAGCAGCGCCTTGCGGGGGTTCGTCAGCTCTCCCGCCGTCATTTCGAACTTGATTTCCAAACCTACCAGCAAAAAGAAGATCGCCATAAGGAAATCGTTGATGAAGTGCTCCAGCGTAAGATGAGGCGCGAAATCGCCCAGCGAGAACCCGATATTGAACGAATGCCAAAACTCGGCGAAGTACGGAAGGATGGGCGTGTTCTCGATAACGAGCGCGGCCACGGCAGCGGCCAACATGAGCATGGTAGCCCGGGTGGACGAGTGCGTGAACTCCAAAAGCTTGCGACGCCGGCGATGGTGCCCGCGCACTTCGGGTTCCAGGATGCGCTCGGTAGGGGCGCACGAAGGATCGCCGCTCAAGCATGCGGGAGCCGTCGTATCTTCGGAAGATCCGATCGGCTCGCACCGCTCGGCTCGGTCGTCTGAAGGCTGCGGGGTTTTCACAGTGGTATCTTTCATCGCGGTCATTGCTTTAGTATACGAAACGAGTCGCAAACAAATGTCGCGACCCGTCAACGAATACGATTTTTTCGCCCGCCGGAAACCCCGAGCGCGCAGCGTGGTACGAAATTGCTAGCAGCCGTTCGCGCAGGCGAACGAGCGCTCGTCGCGCGCGACACCGTGCTTCACGCGATCGTGCTCTTCGGAAGACTTCGCGTCGTTCCAGCGGTCCATGGTGCCCACCAAGTACCCGGTAATGCGACGAATGCGATCGAACGGAACGGGTGCCAATCCGTAGCGAATGCCCACATCCTGACCATCAACTTCAAGATCAAGGCTGGTCACAGAGCTGTTCGGGTGCTGCGCGTTACCGCGATCGATGTAGGCGCGAATCTCCGCGTCGGTAACCGGGGCGTCCGATGCGCTCGTGTATTCGATCGAGACGTCAACGCCGTCGATGGTCTGCTTGGTTGCCTGAGTCATGCGTGTGCTCCTTTTTGCTCATGCGGTGAGGTTGTCGTGCATTCGTATATGCTACTAAAAGAGTAGCATTGAAGCAAGGGGGCTTTACCGAGCAGACGCGGCAGCCAGCTTGGTCATAGCGGCCACCAACAGCGACCCGTTTTCGGAGCGAGCGAATTCATCGGTATACAGCGCGTAGAAATCGGTACGCAGCGGCAGATCCTCCAAGACGAACGTGCGGCATTCTTCCCGTTCGTCAAGCCCGAACCGGGGAACGAGCGTCGTGGGAACCACGCCGATGCTGTCTTTGAAATCGTACGTGAAGTACTCGAAATGGTCGGAGAACCCCATGGTCTTCAGATCAACGTCGGCGCCGCGCAAACGAAACCGGTCCGCCACCCCATCGCGGATATAGCCCCGGTAGATGTCGGGAGGCAGCATGACGGCCATCCCGTCCAGGTCACGAGCGCGAACAACATCTTGATCGAACAGCGGGTTTCCCTGCGTAACAAGCAGTCGGATTTCCTCTGACCCCAAGCGAAATCCCTGGATGCCTTCGGGATACGCGCCGCGATCGTCCTTAAAAACATAGCTTTTCGCGCCTGCAACCACAATGTCGTTCGTTGCATCCCTAAGCGCTTCGACCGTGCTGCACGGTCCGTTAACCGTCACGATGTCGATGCGCTTCATAGGATAGCGACGCTGCACTTCGCAGCGCGCCTTGTACAAAATGGTCTCCAGCCAAGGCAGATTGGTCTGGGCAACCGTAACTGTTAAAAGATTGTCGGCCATGTTTTGATAGTCGTCCACCAGAGCATGAACGAAGTCCAGAAGCTTCGCTCCCGACTGCACGAATTGCTTTCCCGCAGGAGTCAAGACCACCTTGCCTTGGGATCTCCCCACCAGAAAGCATCCAAGCTCGTCTTCAAGCGCGTGAATATGCTCGGTTAACGTCGGACGCGTGATGAACAGCCTTTTTGCAGCCGCTGAGTAGTTCGCATCTTCGGCAAAAACCAAAAACTCTTCCACATACCGTGTATCCATCGGTGTCCCCTCCCTGGTCCAACGACGAACAGTTGTAAAGAAAATTTTACACCCTCTTACCCGTTTTGGACAGCGCCCCAAAAATACCTTCGCCCTATGCGAAAAGGCTTCAGGTGCGGGCGAGGAACCGGGCATACGATGGCGGTACGCGCCGTGCGGCATCGAAAGCAAACTCGCTCGACCCGCGAATAGGACGGCGTGCTTCAACTCGGCTGGGGAGCCGAACAACGCAGGGAAAGGGGAATCGACCATGGAACTTGACCGTAGAAGCTTTCTGAAAGGCGCCGCGATCTTGGGAGGAACCGGCGCGCTTGCAGGCTTGGCAGGATGCTCGCCGCAGGGCGGCGCCTCCATGTCCGCAACTACAGCGGGCACGGGAGCGCAAGCAAACTTTGAAGCAGCCGCGGCGCCCATCGACCCGGTGGAGCCCCCTTCAACATGGGACGAGGAAACCGAGGTCGTCGTGGTGGGATCGGGCGCGGGAGGAATGAACGCATCCATTCGATTGGCGCAAGCGGGCTATCGCGTCCTCATGCTGGAGCGCAACGAAGAAACAGGAGGCAACTCGAAGCACTCGTCGGTGTTCTCCAACTTCGGCGGGCACAAGCAAGCCGAAGCTGCTCACTGGGCCTACCCGTCGTACCCCTACGACGTGAACAACATCGTAGAATTCGTCATGGACTGCCAGCAAATGACGGGCGATCCCGATCTTCTTCGAGCTATGGCTGTCGAAGGACCGAAGTGCATCGACTGGATGAACGAAAAGGCAAACGCAAAGTGGGTGCCCATGAATCCCTCGCCTGCCGGAAACGGACTGCTGGAATGGGAGGGCATGTCCACGCCCACGAACGGAATCAACGTCAACCTCATCCCATTTCAAGAGCTGGAGAAAACCGCTCGGGACGCGGGCGTCGACATCCGCGTCGGCTGCAACGTTGACGCGCTCGTTTTCGACGGAACAAGCGTGCTGGGCGTCAAGACGACGCAGCGGAAAGAGGCGCGCTTTGTCCGAGCGACGCGCGCCGTGGTGCTGACGGCTGGCGGCATGGAAATGAACCGCGCCATGATGGCCAAGTACTCCGCCACCTGCTTGCCCGGCATAGCGAACATCGCCACCCCGCCGAACGGCACCGGAGAATGCATCCGCATGGGACAAGGCGTAGGCGCAGACCTTTCGGGATACGATTCAACCGGTGCGTTCGACGGAGGCGTATGGTGGCGCGACTACGACGAGTTCGACACCATGATGGACTCCCATATCAACAAAGACGGCAACCAAGCATTGAGGCAGCCCTGGCTGCGCATCAACCGCGACGGCCAGCGCGTACCCTTCATATCCACGTCGGCCACCAGCTACCCGTACACCACCGACGCCCCTCCGTCGTCGGCAGGGTTGTGCGACACGGCCGCCATCGAGATGAGTCAACCGGGCGGAAAAACGTACTGCTGCTTTGATTCGAAATTCGACCAACTGGTGCAGAACAACTTCTTCGGGCAGGTTATTTGCCGAAAGGCAAAAATAGTGGCAGCCGACGACCCCTTCATCGACCGCGTGCCCGAATGGTTGCGCGACTGGCACACCGGATTCCAGCAAATGATCGACGGGGGAGCCGTCTTCAAGTGCGACACGATAGAAGAGCTGGAAGCAAAGCTTGAACTCGGGCAAGGCGTGCTCACCGATGCGGTACGGCAATGGAACGAAGCATGCGCGAAAGGCGAAGATTACAGCGCAACCTATCCGTACCCGCCCGAGTGGATGATCGCCATAGACGAGCCCCCGTTCTACGGAGCGAAGCTGGGCGGGCACGTATTCGGCTCGAAAACCGGCTTGCGCATCACGCCGCACATGCAAGTGGTAAGCACGGACGGCAAGCCGATTCCCGGCCTGTACGCAGGATGGCATACCGCAGGCGGTTCTTCGGGCGAGGGCAACCCCGCCGGCAAGCCCCTCACCGGCATGTACGCCGATCTGGGACTTGCATTCGTAGGAGGATTCATGGCAGCTGGCGGCATCATGAGCCAGGACGGCAAGACCGATAAGTAAATTCCGGGCGCGCCCCGCCGAAGCGAAAGCGCGCCCGGCTTGGAG
>ERZ836760.2227-NODE-2227-length-16266-cov-2.722534_pt1 | contig 16266 bp, 10 predicted proteins | sample MGYA00519941_ERZ836760 | MGnify/ENA primary metagenome ERZ836760 (study PRJEB31850, sample SAMEA3708807) | human gut metagenome | biome: human gut; feature: human-associated habitat; material: faeces | place: China | collected 2014 ... | reverse complement strand
CACGATGACCATGCCCTTGATGGTGCCGGTCACGCCGATGGAGCGCAGGTACTCCACCGCTGCGGCAGCGGAACCGCCCGTGGCCAGCATGGGATCCACCACGATGACGTTGCGCTCGGCGATATCCTCCGGCAGCTTGGCGTAGTACGCCACCGGCTTGTGGGTCTCCTCGTTGCGGTACATGCCCAAATGACCCACGCGAGCGGCGGGCACCAGATCGAGCACGCCGTCAACCATTCCCAAACCGGCGCGCAGGATGGGCACGATGGCCAGCTTCTTGCCGCTGATGGCTCGGCACGTGGCCGTGCAGATGGGGGTTTCCACCCGCACGTCGGAAAGAGGGAGATCGCGCGTGGCCTCGTAGCCCTCGAACAGCGCCAGCTCCTTGACCAGTTCGCGGAATTGCTTGGACGACGTCTCCTTGTCGCGAAGAATGGACAGCTTATGCTGCACCATGGGATGATCGACGATGGTGACGCGTTCGTATTCTTTCGCCATGAATCAATGCTCCTAGTAGGTAAGTTCCGGGTACAGCGGATGGGCGGCCAGCATGGCTTCCACCTTCGCGCGTACGTCAGCGAGCTTCGCCTCGTCGCTCGCGTTGAACACGGTTGCGGCGATGAGCTGGCCCACCTGGTAGAAATCGTCAGCGGTGAAGCCTCGCGTGGTGGCGGCAGCGCTGCCCACGCGTATGCCGCTCGTGACGAAGGGACTGCGCGGCTCGTTGGGAATGGAGTTCTTGTTCACCGTCAATCCCACGCCCTCGAGCAGTTTCTCGGCATCCTTGCCCGTGACGTCGGCGGCGGTCAGGTCCACCAGGCACAGATGGTTGTCGGTGCCGCCGGACACCAGGCGCAGCCCTCCGTCCATCATGCCCTGGCCGAGCACGCGCGCGTTCTCCACCACCTGGTCGATGTACGCGGCGAACGAAGGGGCCAGCGCCTCGCCGAAGGCCACGGCCTTGCCGGCGATCACGTGCATGAGCGGGCCGCCCTGCGCACCGGGAAACACGGCGCTGTTGATCTTTTTGTACAGCTCTTCGTCGTTGGTGAGGATGAAGCCGCCGCGCGGGCCACGCAGCGTCTTGTGGCTGGGGGAGGGCACGATGTCGGCATGAGGCACGGGGCTGGGATGCGCGCCCGTGGCAACCAGGCCGGCGATGTGGGCCATGTCCACCATGAAGTACGCCCCCACCTCGTGGGCGATGGCGGCCATGCGCTCGAAATCGATGATGCGCGGATAGGCGCTCGCGCCGCCGACGATCACCTGGGGACGGCACTCCTTGGCCTTGGCCTCAAGGGCGTCGTAGTCGATGGTCTCGGTTTCGGAATCGACGCCGTACGCTTCCACGTGGTACAGGCGACCCGAGAAGTTCACCGGGCTGCCGTGCGTAAGGTGGCCGCCCTGGTCCAAGCTCATGCCCAGAATGGTGTCGCCCGGCTTGATGATGGAGAAGTACGCGGCAAGGTTCGCGTTCGCGCCGGAATGGGGCTGGACGTTGGCGAACCGGCAGCCGAACAACTCGCAGGCGCGGTCGCGCGCCAGGTCCTCGACGATGTCGACCTTCTCGCAGCCGCCGTAGTAGCGCTTGCGCGGGTAGCCTTCGGCGTACTTGTTCGTGAGCACGCTGCCCACGGCCTCCATAACGGCAGGAGACGTGAAGTTCTCCGACGCAATGAGCTCCACGGAATCGCGTTCGCGGGCAAGCTCTTGACGGAGCGCGTCCGCAACGACGGGATCGGTTTGGGATACGTAGGAAAGAGCCATGGTATTCCTTTCGCTGGGCTGTTTCGGGGCTATGCTAGCACAACGGGCGTGCGTAAGATCCAGCCAAGCTAGCCGATCTCGAGAGCGGCGATCTTTTCCACGCGACCCGCATGGCGCCCGCCGCCGAACGCGGTGGACAGGAACGCGTCGAGGATCGCCTGGTTGACGCCCGGCTCGACGAAGCGACCGGACAGCGTGATGACGTTCGCATCGTTGTGCTCGCGGCACAGCGCGGCGAACTCGGGGGACACGATGTTGGCGGCTCGGACGCCCGCCACCTTGTTCGCGGCGACGGCCATGCCGATGCCGGTTCCGCATACGAGCACGCCGCGCTCGGCCAAGCCGTCGACGACGTCATGCGCGACGAGCGCCGCGTAATCGGGATAGTCGACGCGGTCGTCGGTGTCGGGGCCGCGGTCGACGACGTCATGGCCCTGCGAGGCCAGGTAGTCCACGAGCTGCTGCTTCTGCTCGAATCCCGCGTGATCGCTTGCGATGCTGATCTTCATGTAGTAAGCCCTTTCGTTAATCCATCATCGTGCGGCGGACGGCCTTGGCCCAGCCCTCCAGCAAAACCGCATGGCGCGCATCCTCGATGCACGGCTCGTAGCGCTTGTCAGACGCGCGCAAGCCGCGCAGCTCTTCAGTTCCGCTCCAGAATCCGACGGCCAAGCCGGCCAGGTAAGCCGCGCCCAACGCCGTCGTCTCCGCATTCTGCGGTCGACGCAGCGGCGTGCGCAACACATCGGACTGGAATTGCATGAGAAAATCGTTCGCAGAGGCCCCGCCGTCCACGTTGAGCACGGAAAGGGGCACGCCCGCGTCGGCCTCCATGGCCACCGCAAGATCGTGCACCTGATAGGCCAGGGATTCGAGCGCGGCACGCACGAAATGGGCCCGCGTGGTTCCGCGCGTAAGCCCGTACACGGCCCCGCGCGCATCGGCGTCCCAGTACGGGGCGCCCAGCCCGGTGAAGGCGGGCACGATGTAGACGCCGCCCGTGCTGTCGACGCTGCGCGCCAAAGCCGCGGTCTCCCCCACGTTCTCGATCAGCCCCAGCTCGTCGCGCAGCCACTGCATGAGCGCGCCCGCCATGAACACGCTGCCTTCGAGCGCGTACTCGGGGCCCGGCGCGCCGGGCGCGGACGCTGCAACCGTGGTGATCAGGTTGTGCGAGGACGCGCACGCTTCGCTGCCCGTGTGCATGAGCAGAAAGCACCCGGTGCCGTACGTGTTCTTCGCCTGGCCGGGCTCGAAGCAGCACTGGCCGAAGAGCGCCGCCTGCTGGTCGCCCGCTACGCCGCAGATGGGGATGCCCGGAGCAATGCCGGCGTTGGCCGTGCGGCCGAAGTCGCCCGAAGAGGGACGAACCTCGGGAAGCATCGAGGCCGGCACGTCGAACAGGTCGAGCAGCCAGGGATCCCAGCGCATCTCGTGGATGTCGAAGAGCATGGTGCGGCTGGCGTTCGTCACGTCGGTGGCGTGAACCCGCCCCTGCGTCAGCACCCAGATAAGCCAGCTGTCCACCGTGCCGAAAGCAAGCTTGCCGGCCCGGGCGTCCTCGCGGGCGCCGGGCACGTTGTCCAAGATCCATTTCACCTTGCTTGCAGAGAAGTACGCATCGGGAACCAGGCCGGTCTTGCGCGTGATCTCGCGCGCAACCTCGGCGTCGGCGCACAGCTCGTCGATGATGGGGGCCGTGCGGCGGCATTGCCACACGATGGCGTTGAACACCGGCTCTCCCGTTTCGCGATTCCACACCACCGTGGTTTCTCGCTGGTTCGTGATCCCGATGCAGGCGATGTCGCCTGGACCCAAGTTGTTCGACACGAGCAGTTCGGTGAACGCCCCCAGCTGCGACGACAGAATATCCCGCGGATCGTGTTCCACCCAACCGGGCTGCGGGTACAACTGGGGAAACGAGTTCTGCACCGCATCGACGACGGCGCCCTGCCCGTCGATGAGCATAGCGCGCGACGAGGTGGTTCCTTGATCGAGCGCTACGACGTAGGTTGATCGCATGCGTGCTCCTCCATCCAATCGGCTACTTCGGCATAAACCTGCGCCCGACCGGGCTCGTTCAGTATCTCGTGGCGCATGCCCTCGTACAACGTCGCCGTCACGTCCTCGACGCCCGCGCGGCGCAGCAGGTCGGCGGCCGCCTGCACGCCCTTGCCGCACGCGCCCACCGGGTCTTGCGCGCCAGCGACGAACAGCACGGGCAGATCTTTCGGAACCTTCGACGCGCAGGCCATGGTGACCACCTCGCCCGTGAGGTCGGTGAGCGTGGCGTAGGCGCCGACCGAGAACATGGCGCCGCACAGCTCGTCCGCCAGGAAGGCGTCGACGACGGCGGGATCGGTGGACAGCCAGTCGTAAGGCGTGCGGGGGTTGCGGATCTTCTTGGCGAAGCCGCCCGCCCCCATGCCGTCGAGAAACGCGCTGCGGTACTGCGGCCCCTTCGACCGCGCGATCAGCCGGGCCAAGGCGTTGCCAGCTTTCGAGAGAAGGTACGGCTGCTGGCCGGTGCCGCACAGCACGGCGGCCGCCACGCCTTCGCCATGGCGCGCCAGGTAGGCGCGGGCGATGAAGCTGCCCATGGAATGCCCGAACAGGATGTAGGGCGTTTGACGGGAGTAGCGCGCGGTGACGGTTTTGCGCAGCTCGTGCACGTCCTCGATCAGGATTTCCTTGCCGTCGACGGGCATGTGCCCCAGGCTTTCCGCATCGGGAGCGCTTTTGCCGTGCCCGATGTGGTCGGCGGCGCACACCACGTAGCCGCGGCTTACCAGGTAGCGCGCGAACTCGTCGTAGCGCTCCACGTGCTCGGCCATGCCGTGCACGATCTGCACGATGCCGCGCGGAGAGGAGACGACGCGCGCGCTTCCCCTTGTTTCGGAAGCTTTCCAGACCAGGCCCTTGATGGTGGACGTTTCGTCGTTCGAAAGAAAGCCCACGGGCGTGACGGTCGTTTCGATTCCCATGCTGTATCCCCTCCCCAGGAGTTTCCTCCATTATACCCATCCTGCAACAAGAAGGGTGAAGACCGGGTTTCGCGCGGGCGGAAACGAGGATCGAAGCGCACGGGGCGCAAGGTTGCAGACATGCCCGGATTAAAGAAGGCTCCGAACGTCCTTGGCGGTGACGGCTCCTTCGCGCACCACGACGGGCAGATCGCGCGTGCAGTCGAGGACGGTCGAGGCAAGGCCGCTTTTGTCGGCGTCGCTCTCGTCCGCCACGATCACGCGCACACGCGCGGCCAAGGCAGGGTCGATGGCCTCATACGAGCACGGCGACGCGCAACCCGACAGATTCGCGGACGTAGTGGCAAGAGGGCATCCGACCTGAGCGATGAGCTCGAGCGCAACCGAGTTGTCGGGCATGCGCAAGCCGATGGTCCCCTCGGCGGATCGGAACGCTTCGGGGACGCACTCGGCCGCCTTCACGATCAGGGTGAGCGGGCCCGGCCAGTACATTCGCGCGAGCGTACGGGCTAGATCGGGAACGCCTTCGCCGTACCGGTCGAGATCGTCCGCACCGCCGACCAGCCACGCGATGGGCTTGCCGCGATCGCGCTCCTTCAAACGGTAGAGCACCTCCGGCGTGCGCGCCGCATCAACGGCAACGCCCAGCCCGTACACCGTGTCCGTGGGAAAGACGATCGCGTCTGCGCGCCGCAACGCTGCAACCGCATCGTCGAAAGAGCCAGTTCCTCGAGCCATGGAAACACTTCCTTGCTGTTCAGGGTGAAGCCGCCGCTTAGGGAAGCTTGCATTGTATCACGATGGACGAGACGTGCTGAAACCAGCGTCCACCAGGGCGTATTTGCGCTTGATGCGCTCAAGCTTCTTGCGCCAGGGCGCATAGAGCGCCAGCAGAAACACAACCGTGGCAACGCCGTGCGTGACGTCGAAGGGAAGCGCAGCGGCGAAAGCGACCGCCACGGCGGGAAGCGTCACGGGATGGACGAAGCCCACAACGTACCAGCTGTTGAGGATGAGCCCGTACGCCAAAGAGGAAACGAACCCGTAGGCGCACAGCACGGCCGTCCGATCGAGCCAGCCCCGATCGACCAGCACGCCGGCCACGTACCCGACCAGGCCCCACGCGTACATCTGCCACGGCGTCCACGGTCCTTGCCCGAAGAAGAAGTTGGACACGAGCGCAGCCAGCGCGCCTACCAGAAAGCCGCTGCGCCGACCGAACACGGCCCCTGCAAGGATGCAAATGGCCGAAACCGGCTTGAAGTCGGGGACGGGCGCGAACAGGATGCGGCCCGCAGCCGCCAGCGCAGCCAGCACTACCGTGGGCATGACCTGGCGAAGCGGCGGACGAGACGTCTCGAACCCCGCGAAGAACACCGCGACCGCAACGCAGGCGACCGCAACCGTCAAAAGCGCCCCCTGCTCGATGCCGAAATATGCGCACGCGGCGAGCGCGCAGGGAACGGCGACCAGGGCCGGAACCTCGAGCGCCGCCAACACCCGATGCGCCTTCCCTTTCGAAGCGCTCATCGCGACCCTCCTTCGTACAGGCGCGCGAACGCGTCCTCGGAAGGTCGGTAGAACAAGTTCCCCTCGAAAAACGAACCGGCAGGCTCCGTACAGGCATCCTCGCCGTCGAACAGCATGGTGACCTCGTCGGCAACAAGGGCCGCAAAGGTCAAATCGTGCGTGGCCATAAGCACCGTCGCGCCCGCCCGAACCCGATCGAGCACCGCTTCAGCCACCGCGGCCTTCGACGGCGCGTCAAGGCCTTTCGTGGGCTCGTCGAGCAGCAGCAAGTCGGGATCGGTCAGCAAAAGCTTGGCCAGCGCAAGCTTTTGCTGCTGCCCGCCCGACAGGTCGTACGGATGGCTTGCCGCGCAGGACGTCAGCCCGAACCGCTCGAGCGCGGCGGACACGTCGCCGTCGGAGAATCCGCACGAACCTTGCCACTCCCGCAGCTCTTCGTCCACGCTGTCGCACGCGAACAGGGATTTCGGATCCTGCGGAAGAAGCGCCTGACGGGATGACAGGCGGTTGATCACGCTGCCCCGTTCGGGCTTCAGCACGCCGGCGACCAGGCGCAGCAGCGTCGACTTCCCGCTGCCGTTCCCTCCCACCAGCGCATGCACGCGCCCCGGACGCACGTTCAAGTCCATGCCGCGCAGCACCCAATCGGCGTCGCGCCCGTAACGGCAGCGCACGTCGTTCAGCGCCACGGCAGAATCGGCCGCGCGCGCCGGGCGCCCCGCTTCGACGGCGCGTCCAGCATCCGGAAGGCGAAGCGGCCGCGCCGCGAAACGATCGAGCGAAACCTCCTCGATCCGGCCGTCGCGCAGCTCCACGGCATCGGTGGCGTACGAGGCCATGGATTCAGGCGCATGCGTGGCAACCACCACCGTGATTCCCAACTCGCGGTTCACGCGGAAAAGCGCGTGCAGGAAGTTCTTCTCCGCCACCGGGTCAAGCTGGGCCGTCGGCTCGTCGAGCAGCAGCAGCCGGGGCTGCATGGCAAGGACGCTGGCCAGCGTGAGCATCTGCTTCTGGCCTCCCGAAAGCTCGGACACCTGACGCCGGAACCACGGCTCGATGCCGAAGAAATGCGCGACCTCGGCCACGCGACGGCGCATCTGGTCCTGCGAAACGCCCAAGTTTTCCAGCCCGAAGGCAAGCTCGTGCCACACGGCGTCGCACACGATCTGGTTCTCGGGGCTTTGGGCAACGTAGCCCACGCGCGAAGCCGCCGCGAACGCGTCCATGTCCTCGACGGGAACGCCGAACGCCTCGAGCGCCCCGTCCTTCGCCCCAACGGGCGAGATAGCCTGCTTCAAGCAGCGCAACAGCGTGGTCTTTCCGCTGCCGGTCGCTCCGACCAGCAGCTGGAACGCCCCTTCGGACACCCGCCAATCAAGCGGCCCGATCGATGCCGCGGCATCGGGATACGAAAAGGAGAACCCGCGCGCCTCGACGGCGGGCCGATCGGTCACAACCTCCATACAATCCGCTCCCTTGCTTCCATGACCAGCGGCAAAGCCGCGAACAGTACGTAAGGTGCGTAGCTCCACCACGAGGCGAAGCCGGCGATGAACGGGTAGAACCTGAACTGGGCGCACGCCGCCCAGGCGGCAACGGCCGCGCTCGCGCCAACCACCATGAGGAACGCGAGCGCGCATGCGTCAATGCGGCGGAAGCGGAAGCGCGCATAGGTGGTGCGCTTCGGCGCGGTGCCCCAGCCGCGCGCTTTCATGGCGTCGGCGGTTTCGAGCGAATCCTCCATGCTCCACCCCATAAGGACCGAGGTCAATCGTATATGCTCGCGAAAGCGAAGGCGACGGCCCGCGCCCTTCGTCGAATCGGGCGACGTCGTCGCAACCGGACGGGCGGCCGTGCATGCGCGCGCGACGCCTTCGATATCGCCTCCGCGCCGAACGAACTGGGGCACCAAGCGCGCCGTCATGGACATCATGAGCCCGACCGTGGGCGCGACGCCGCCGAACAGAGCCATGATCTTGTCGGACGTCAACACGCGCGAAGCGTTCGAGAACGTGAGCAGCACGCTTGCCAGCATCACGCCCATGCATGCGCCGTACACGAAGCTTTCCAGGTAGAACGCCCGCGCTCCGATGCGAAACAGCTCCGTGGACCCGGAAGCCGAGAACAGCGGGTTCGCCAGCGCGACGATCGCCACAAGGGGAAGCTGCCATGCGAGGGAGCGAGCGACGGCGCGAACGCCGCGCAGCACCGCGCCAAGAGCCAGCGCAGCCGCAAGCGACACCAGAAGGTACACGGGCTGCATCGCCGCCATGCTCATGACGAGCAGGATGGCGAAGTACGCCAACGCGACCACGGGATGGAACAGGTCGAACGCCGTGCTTTTCACCAGGCTCGCACCCTTACTTGCCCACCGTGAAGAACAGCGAGATGACCAGAAGCGCCGCAGAAACCAATGCGATGATCGCAAGAATGATCGAAACCTTTCGACTGAACAATGCCCCACCTCGCCTTTCGATCGCCGAGCCGCCCTCATCCGAAGCAGCTAGGATAGCACACGAAGCCGGGCGCCCCTTCAACGAAGAAGAAAAGGCGTCCGGCTGAAAATCAGCAACTCAACCCGTCACGTAGAACCACGAAACGACATCCCCATCGTTCAGCGCGTACTTGTCGCACGCCATCATGGGAACCTCGCCGTTTACCGAGTACTTCCAGCCGCTTCCATGATTCCCCTCGCTCAGGCCTCCAATGGATCGCACGTACACACCAAATGGAGACGGCTGAGGGTCCACGGCAAAGCCGCATGCCAAGAGCGCATCGTACACCGTTGCCCCTTGGGCAAAGGTTGCCGTGGCACCGCCCGATACCGGGTTGCCCACGGCCGACGAATCCACATATACCGAAACGGTGACGACCGATTGACTGGAGCCGCCCCCAGAAGCTTCTTCCTTGAAAGATCCCGAGAGATCCGGACCTCCCGCCGAAGCCCCCGCCCCCTCTGCAAGAGCAGGCTCTTGAGCAGCAGGGGCCTCGGAGGTTCCACCCGGAGAAGCAGCGTCGCCCTGGCTTTCCCCCGGTCCCTCGCTCTGGCGCGCGGAACCCTCCGAACCAGCATCAACGACAAGCCCTGCATCCTGCTCTTTCGATGCAGGATCGGAAGAAGGGGCGGGCGAATCGACGGGAGATGCGTACAAAAACACCGCCGAGCATCCGATGAGAAGCACCGACAGAATGCCAACGATGCCCACGATGGTCTTTTGCCGAACAGAAAGGGCAGCTCGACTAGGAGCAACGGGCGCTTGAAAACGCATCTCTTGGCTGTCGTCCGTACGAGCCGCAGTTGTCGCACGTCGCGCGTCTTCGTCGCAAAGCTTATCTTGATCAAGCATTGCCATCGCCCTTCGTGCGGCGGCGCGCTACGGCACCATAAGCCACAGCTCCCACAAGACCGGCCATGCCAAGCATAAGACCTCCTGCAGCCCAAGGGTTCACGCCGTTACGAGCCGCGCCCGCAGCGTCCTCGCCGTTCGGTTCCGCTACCCGAGCGCTCCCTGAACCGGACGCCCCGTTCAGGGACGAGGTCCCTTCGGCAACCTTGCCGGCCTGCCCGTCAGCTTTGCCAGATGCTTGCCGCATAAGCGGAGCATGAGCCGCACCCGGCGCCCCAAAAGATGCCCGGAAGGAACCCGACGTCCCATTCGGCCCGCTCCCCGATCCACCAACCCCGCCCGGGCGAGCGTTCGTGACCCATCGGGCGTACAACGTCATATCGCCATCGACCGGCGTTTCGAAATCCCAGGTTCGCGTACACGCGGAATCTACGAACCATCCGCCGAACGAGTACCCGTCGCGCGACGGATCAGCCGGCTGCACGATGGGCTTGTCCTTGACCGCCATGCCAGAAGGCACGAAAGACCCGCCCATGGAATCAAACGTCACTCGAAAGCCAGCCCGGCCTTTGAGTGCGAACAGGACGCCGGCATCGTTGGTGTAGTACAGATTGCCCTCCTCGTCCGCAATGACGGATGCCGTGCAGTAGTTCTGCTGCGGTCCCGCAGGCGTGTACAAAGCGTATGCAGCGGCATCGCCCACCCGGTACGCGTACACGCCGCCCGGCAACCCGTTGCACGTGAAGTACGCATACGTGCCGTCGCCCTGGATCGACACCAGCGGGGAACCCTGCGCCGCGCCAAGGCCGCCGACCACCGTACGATCGACGCGCATGCCGGCCAGATCGATCAAGGACAGCGTCCCGTAGCCATCGGCGTCCGCACCACACACGAACACCGTGCCGTTCGATACGACGGGCGTCGATGTGGAGGATCGAGCAAACGAAACGCGGCCCGCAACCGAGAGCGCATCGCCCTCGCGAACGATCTTATACAGCACGCCGTCGCTCGTCACGGCCAGCAACGTTCTCCCATCGCCAACCGATACAATGGTCGAGCGACACGGGGCGCCAAGCGAGACCGAAGACTTCACCTTGCCCGTATCCCCCTCGATCAAAACGACTGCCCCCGATTCGTCGCCGATCACGATGTCCGATCCGGATGCAGCAGCACCCGCCCAATAGTAGCCCTCGGGCTTTCCGCTGCTCGACGTGACACCCTTGTTCGCCCACATCAGCTTTCCGTCACTCATGCGCACGCACACAAGCGCGCCCGCCGTGCCCGTGGAGTTCGCGGCTCCCGGCTGCGTAAACCCGGCGTATGCATAGCCCCCGTTCACCGTGAGCGTGGAAAGCGCCTGATAGTTGACAGAACCATCCGATGCGCCAAGCGATTCGGTACGCCACACGCACGCAAGTGCGTTGGCAGTAAACGCAGCCAAGCGACCGTCGTCAGTAGGGATCACAATCAAGCCATCGGCGTACGCCGGACGGCAGAAATAGCGGTTCGCGCTTCCGACGGTGGCCGATGCCGTAGGTCTTCCCGTTGCGGCATCTATCTTCATGAGAATACCGCCCGACACCAGATAGATATCGCCGTTGACAACCAGCGGATCCGACACCCCTTCAGCCGAGGTCACGGTCTTGTAGTCGAAGGACCAAAGCAAATCGGCCGACTCGGCGGGCGTGATGACGTTGGTCAGAGCCGACCCGGCGCCGAACTGTGGCCAAAAGGAGTCGTAGCTGGGCCGCGAGGCACTGGGCTCAGTGACGACCTCGCCTGCGGTCGGCAGAGACGAACCCAATGCCGAGTAGTACCAGACCACCTGGTCGCCGGACTCAATCTTGATTTCGCCCGCACCCTTCTGAGCGACTTCGCCGTTCACGAACAGCTGCCAAAACCTGCCCGTGACTTGGTCCCGGCCGAGCGTGCGACCGTCGTAAGGCGAGACCAGGCTCTGTAGATACCAACTCTGGGAAGTGTCGACCATGGCCTTTAAGCCCGTTTTTACGAACATCTGATCACTCAGGTCGGCCATCGTGGCACCCTCCACCATGGCATAGCGAGAGGAAGCCGCCCACACCTGAGGATTGCCGGAAGCGTCCATGCCTACGACTTCGCACGAGGCGGCAACACTGCTGGGCAGCACGGCGCCATCTGCGGAGTAGTACCAAACCACTCGATCGCCAGCTTGCAGCGTGATCCCATTCGCGCCCTCCTGGGCGACCTCGCCATTGACGAACAGCTGCCAGAACCTGCCCGTAGCCTGGTCCCAGCCGAGGTTCTGGCCCGCATCGTAAGGCGACGTTATGGATTTCAAATACCAGCCCCATGAAGTTGCGATATCAGTCTTAAGACCCGCGTCCGCAAACAGCCGCTCGGACAGATCGGCCGCCGTGGCTCCCTTCGGCATCGCGTACGTCGCATCGGCAGCCCAGGTCTGCACAGCTCCGTCAGCATCCACGCCAACAACCGAGCACGTGGCCGAAAGCTGGTCGACAGGGGCCTCTTCCCCTTCGGCGGAATAACACCAGATTACGCTGTCGCCGGGCTTCAGCTCGTACCCGTTGGCGCCCGCCGTCGCAGCCGAACCATTGACGAACATCTGCCAGAACCTGCCCGTAGCCTGGTCCCAGCTGAGATTCTGGCCCGCATCGTAAGGAGACGTGACGGATTCGAGGTACCAACCCCATTTTCTATCGATGTTGGCGGAAATCCCCGTCTTAGTCAGCAACGCCTCGGTCAAACCGGACGCCTTCGAGCCGTTGTCCAGCGTGAACGGCTCAGCTGCCGCCCACGTCTGACGATTGCCGTGCTTGTCCATGCCTATGATGGAGCACGTCGCCGTGACGAAGGGATCCGTCTGGCCCTTCGTTCCCGCCACCGTGAACTCCGCCTGAACAGGCCGCTTCACAAGCGACTGCAGGTCACGGTTTTCCGGATGTGCAGCCGCCAGGGATTCGTACGCTTTGTAGGTGAGCACCGAATCGACCGCAACGCGGCGATCGTAGTCAGGACGGTTGACGCGCAGAATCTCATCTTCAAGCACACCGGCGTCCGACGACCTGAACGTACGCCACTTTTGGCTACCCATCGGGTCGTATCCGGGAATATCGTCCGGGACAACGCCCTGGTCCGTCATCTGGTCGACAGAACGAGCCCATGCAAGAGAGCCGTCGGCTGCACGGCTAACCTCCATGAACGCATCGAGGTCGACCGTCACCTGGTCAGCAGAAGCATTCTGCCCCAAAAGCGCCTGGCCGTACGCCGCTGCGGCGTCGTTCATGAATCCGACGGCCTGTTCCAGCTCGTCAGAAGACACGGGCTTGAGCGTATAGGCCCCCAGCTCCCTCGAGACGGTCACGCCATCGTAGGTCAAACTCGCTGAAACCTCAACCGTACGGATAGGCTCCCCTTCAAGGGAGCGCGTCACGACGCCTCGGTATCCGTTGACCTTCAAGAAATCCTCGTCGCTTGAAACGTAGGATAGCTTGTACACTTTGCCGTCCACGCCCAGCGAACGCGGTGTCGAAAACTTCACATCGCCGTCAACCGCACTCGTCTGAACGCTGCCGCCCGATGCTGCATCGACAACCTTCGCCCGTTTCAGCACGTTCGCAAGCTGCTTCTTGATATCATCGACTTCAGCGCCCGATTTTTGCTCGACCACCATGTCGAAAGTCGTTCGATACGAGACACCGGGACCGCTTCCGTAACCGGGAACCTGCAACTCGTACGTCGCCGTCAACGTAACCGACCGAGGAACCGCCGTATGCGAGAATACCGCCGTCGCAGTCTGGTTGTAATCGCTGTCAAAACCGTTCGCGATCTTCGCGACCGCCGAATCGGACGACGACCAGCTAATCGTCGCCGTCTTGGCGGATCCGGCGCGCACCTCCGTAGGAAGACCTACCTTGAGGGCCGACGCGGGTATCGAGCCCGTCTTGATGCCCTCGTCAAGGGAGACGTTAGCAGTTTGGCCTTCCAGATACGCAAGAACCCGAGCATCGTCCCATGCCAAAGACGACGCACGCGAAGGCGTATAGAACCCCGTCGCATCGCCAAACGTCAATGCATAGGTAGGTTTGAACTGCCGCAGCACCGAATAATCGAACGAAACCGTCTTCGCATCGGGGGCCAGGAAGAAATACGTGATCGCGCCGTTATCCGAACCTTCGGAAACATCGACGGAGCCTTGCTGCTTCGGGTCGACTCCCGAGAACGCCGCAGCCGAAACGCGCGTCGACACGCCGTCGAACCCGAGTTCGGACAGGCGCGATTCGATCATGCGATTGAGATTGGAGTCCGTACCGTACTTCGGATTCGGATAGTACCCGCGCAAGCCATCTTTTTCGAGAGCCGTGATCGCAGCGGCCACGCGAGCCTCGTTCTCCGCAGAACCGGCGGCGACCACCGCACCGACCGCTGGAGAAACGACCTCGTTGCGAGACGACGCCTCCACCTTGACGTACTTGCCGACTTCGGACGACGTGAGCTCGAGCGAAGATCCCCGCGCTCCGGGAAGCTCGTGGAACTCGCCGTCAACCGCATCCCCGACCAACCAACGATACGCGACGCCCGATTCCACGGCAGTTCCGCTCGCGGCATCATGCGCAATGGCCGCGAGGGCGTTGCCCTGCTTGGCCGTACCTTCGATCTCGACCGATGCAAGATCCGCCTTGCCGTCGGTGACCTTCGACGTAGACGAAGAAGACCACGTTTCGACGCCGTTGGCCAAGGTGATCTTGACGGCGAGGAACGAGCCGGCGTCGGCGTCGGCTAGAAGGTACGTCCGGGCATTCGCCCCATCAATCGGATCGTAACCCTTATAGCTGGAAGCACCTGATGCATACGGCACCTGCGCGCCGCCCCGATACCACTGAAACGAGATACCAGCGTAATCGCCGACTTCAACCTCTTCCGTATCGACGAACGCCCATGCCTTGATCTCCAAACCCGCGCCCAACTTGGAGGGGAGGTTCGCACCCGATGCGGTTTTGACGAGTACGCCATCGACGTTTGAAACAGCCCGGGAGGTAGAGGGTTCGGAAGAGTCCGACGATGAGGTCTCCTCCAAAGAGTCCAGAGCACTGGGCTGGATGCTTCCATCCTCGTTCGACAACGCGTTCTCGGAGGGAACCGCGTCGCCAGCCAGCCCGCGATTGACCGTCGATCCTCCTCCGATATCGAAAGGCTCGCCCGCTTCGGCATTCGGAAGGGTCTCGGTGCGGTCCGCCGAGCCCAGCGAATCCATCGGCCCAGTCGAACCGCCCTCGCTCGATTCGCCAGACCCGGCAAGAGCGCGCTCTTCAGCAACCGAAACGTGTGCACCGCCCGGCTGCGCCCAGGCGATGCCGGGAACCAGGGACACGACCAGGGCCACGGCCAGAAGTACAGCTAGAAATCTCTCCGAAACGCTTGCAACCGAAACGGCTGACAAAGGCGTGTTCGACCTCTCTCGAACGGAGCGCGTACCCACGCGCGCCAACTGAAGACCGATCATCGTCGGCACCTCTCTTCCAGGGCTTGCTGCGATGGATGGGTGTTCCGACTTCGCCTCATCTGGCTCGAACGCATGCCTGCATGTCGTCCGGCCATCAACGTTTACGGTTACTGGTATAGCGCAGGATTCTCACCCGCATTTCCCCAAACGAACATGATCCGCACGTTCGCTCGCGCCGCGCTTGGCGCAACCATCTTTGCCAATATATGCTTCGCGGTATTCTACCACGCAGGCGACAGGAGAAGGGGCAGAAGGATTCGTCGGCATTCCTTCGCGAACGCGCAAGCTAGCAGCTTTCCAAAAGCATCCGAGCAAGGCTGCGATAGCGCTCGGCCATTGCCGAGTCAGGAAGCGCCGCCACAACGGTCTTGCGAAGCTCTTCAGCTTGCTGAACCTCCGGACTTCGAGGCAAAGAAGCAACCAGGGAAGTGCCCATCTCCGCACAGGCAGCCTCCACCGTAGCGCGCTCGTCCTTCACGTTTCGCTCGTTCAGGATAACGCCGCGCACCCGAGCGTAGCCCTTGTTCCGGTACGCCGCTACGGCCCGGTTTATGTTGTCCGCAGCATACAAAGCCATCATCTCCCCCGATGTCACGATGTACACGTCTTCGGCATAACCGCCGCGTATGGGCATGGCGAACCCTCCGCACACCACGTCGCCCAACACGTCGTACAGCACGAAATCAGGCTCGTAGGTCTGAAACGCCTTCAGCTCGTCAAGGCGCTCGAACGCCGCGATGATGCCCCGGCCCGCGCACCCGATACCCGGAGGAGGACCGCCCGCCTCAACGCACAGCACCCCCGTATCGCTGCGCACCACGATATCCTCCAGCTTCACGTGCCCGCCTTTTTCCTTGATGGCATCCAAAACCGTAAGGATGCGAACGCCCGCCGTCAGGTTCTTCGTCGAATCCGACTTGGGGTCGCACCCTATCTGCATGACCGTGAAGCCCTGCTCTGCAAGGGCGGCGGAAACGTTCGACGTCGTGGTCGACTTCCCTATACCGCCTTTGCCGTAAAATGCTATCTTCTTCACCGACTCGCCTTCTTCCGCACCATAGTATGCTCTATCGTCGCGAGCGCCGCAGAAAGGGCGTCCGGTCCCACGGCGGGCGCCGGATTCGTCCAATAC
>ERZ836760.2226-NODE-2226-length-16267-cov-6.520479_pt1 | contig 16267 bp, 18 predicted proteins | sample MGYA00519941_ERZ836760 | MGnify/ENA primary metagenome ERZ836760 (study PRJEB31850, sample SAMEA3708807) | human gut metagenome | biome: human gut; feature: human-associated habitat; material: faeces | place: China | collected 2014 ... | reverse complement strand
ATAGAAAAAATACAAAAAGAAATAAATAATAGAAAAATTAAATTACATGAATTAGAAATTGATAAAGAAAATATAGAACCTAAATTAGATAATTTATCAAAAATAGAAGAAGAATTAGTTAACAATAATGAAGAGAAAGTAAACTTGAAAAAATTAGAACAAAGTATGAACTTAGCAAAAGAAATTTTAAACAAAGCATATGAAGAAATGAAAAATACAGTTACCCCTAAGTTTACAGAGAACTTATCCACAAATATTTCTAAGATAACAGATGGAAAATACAAACATGTTAATGTATATGACGAAAATGGAATGGTTGTAGAATTAGAAAACGGAAATTATGTAGAAGCAAGTAGATTGAGTGTTGGAACAATAGACCAATTATATTTATCATTAAGATTATCAATGATAGATGATTTATCAGAAGAAAAAATGCCAATAATTTTAGACGAAGCATTTGCTTATTTTGATACAGAAAGATTAAAAAATATATTGAAATATTTAAGTGAAGAATATAATAACAGGCAAATAATAATTTTAACTTGTACAGAAAGAGAAAAAGAAATATTTGAAGAAGAGAATATTGAATATAATTTAATTAATTTATAGAATTTAGAACAATAAGTTTATAAATAAAAAATAAATTATAATATGTCCTATACAATAAAAAAGGCTACAAGAAAAGTTAAAAGCAAAATTTCTTGTAGTCTTAAAATATTAAAGTTACATTACTTGAAAAATCAACCAATTTATATTATAATATTGAAAGTATTTAAAAATAAAGGAGAAATTATATATGTTTGAAAAGTTAGAAGCAGTAGAAAAGAGATATGAAGAATTAACAAAAATGATTAGTGACCCAGAAGTAATATCAAATCATACAGAATGGCAAAAATTAGTAAAAGAACATGCAAGTATAGAAGATGTAGTATTAAAATTCAGAGAATATAAACAAGTAAAACAAGCAATGGAAGAAGCAGAAGAATTAATGAAAGATCCAGAAATGAAAGAATTAGCAGAAGAAGAATATTATTCATCTAAGGAAAAAGTTCCGGTAATAGAAGAAGAGTTAAAAATATTATTAATACCAAAAGACCCAGATGACGACAAAAATATAATGTGTGAAATTCGTGCAGGAGCAGGAGGAGAAGAAGCAGCATTATTTGCAGGAACTTTATTTAGAATGTATGCAATGTATGCAGAAAGAAAACGCTGGAAATTAGAAGTATTAAATGAAAATGAAACAGGTCTAGGTGGTTATAAAGAAATATCTTTTATGATTACAGGAAAAGGTGTATATAGTAGACTAAAATTTGAAAGTGGTGTTCATAGAGTACAAAGAGTACCAGATACAGAAAGTAGTGGCAGAATACACACATCAACAGCCACAGTTGCAGTTTTGCCAGTAGTAGAAGATGTAGAAATAGATATAAATCCAGCAGATATAAAAATGGAAGTGTTTAGAGCATCAGGTGCTGGAGGACAACACATAAACAAAACATCATCAGCTGTAAGATTAATTCATGAACCAACAGGAATAGTAGTAGAATGTCAAACAGAAAGATCACAATTCCAAAATAAAGACAATGCTATGAAAATGTTAAAAACAAAATTATATGAAATAGAAAAACAAAAACAAGATAGTGAAATATCAAATGCTAGAAAATCACAAGTAGGTTCAGGAGATAGAAGTGAAAAAATTAGAACATATAATTATCCTCAAGGAAGAATTACAGACCATAGAATAGGAATGAGTATATATCAAATGGAAAACTTCTTAAATGGTGATATAGATGAAATGATAGATAACTTAATAGCAGCAGACAGAGCTGAAAAATTAAAAGGGGAAGAATAGAAGTATTATAAAGTAGTTTTGACTAGAATTAAAGTTGGAACTACTTTATTTTGTATAAAAATTAAAAAAATAAAGTATAAAAAAAATTGACAAAATGCATAATATAGTATATACTAAGTATATACGAGAGGAGCTGATAAAAAATGACAACAACGATTCAAAAATGGGGAAATAGTCAAGGTATAAGAATACCCAAGACAATATTAGATACAGTTAAGTGGACAGAAAATGAAAAAATAATCCTTGTAGTGGAAAATGAAAAAATAATAATGGAAAAAGCAAAGAAAAAAAGAAAAAATATAAAAGAATTATTTGCTGATTATGAAGGCGAATATGAACCAATAGAAATAGAATGGGGAGAAGCAAAAGGAGAAGAAATATGGTAAAACAAGGAACAATTATAAAAATTAATTTTAATCCTCAAGCAGGACATGAACAAGCTGGTTATAGACCAGCAGTTGTAATAAGTAACAACATATTTAATGAAAAAACTAGGTTATCTATTGTTTGTCCAATTACAAATACAAATAATCATTTTCCATTGCATATTCCATTAGATGAAAGAACTAAGACAACAGGAGTAATACTATGTGAGCATATAAAAGCTTTAGATTTGAAGAGTATGAAATATCAAGAGGTAGAGAATTTACCAGAAGACCTATTAAAAGAAGTTATAGATGTTGTTTATTCAGAAATAGAACAGATATAAAAAGAAGTTATATATTATAAAAGTAGAAATAGAGGCTATCAAAATATTATTTTATATTTTAGATAGCCTCTATTTAATATTAAGATTAAAACATATGAATAATAACAATTTCTAAGAATATAAATTGTATAAATAGTAAAATAATAGAACATAGAATAAGACAATACAGTAAAAATATTTATACAAAATAAGAATGTATAAATATATAAAACTAAAATAAGGAGAGCCATATGCAAGAGATTTTAAAAACAACCATATTAGGTTTATTTTTTGGCACATTTGGAACTACAATAGGGGGAATAATAGGTATAAAATTAAAAAGAAACTCAAATAAATTTTTAAGTTTTATACTATCATTTGCATCAGGACTAATGATGGCAATAATATGTTTTGACTTAATTCCGGAAGCCTTAAACATTAGTGATATAATTAGTGTAATATTGGGGATATTAATAGGAATAATTACAATGATATTTTGTGATTTAATAGTACAAAAGAAATTTAATTCAAAAGAAATAAATATTAAAAAGGGAAAAATAAAGGGAAACGATTTATTAAAAACAGGAATTATAGTCTCAATAGGTTTAGCAATACATAATTTTCCAGAGGGATTAGCTATTGGTTCAGGATTCGAAGCTTCAATAAAATTAGGATTAGGTCTTGCAGTAGCAATATGCTTACATGATATACCAGAAGGAATATCCATGGCAGTACCAATGAAAAATGGAGGAATGAAAAAATCACAAGTCCTATATTATGTGATACTGTCAGGAATAACAACTGGAATAGGAGCGTTTTTCGGAGCAATTATAGGAACAATATCAGAACAAATAATAGCAATATGCTTAAGCTTTGCAGCAGGAGCAATGCTATATATAGTTTCTCGGAGAATTAACACCAGAAGCAAATAAACTATATCATGGAAGAATAACAGGAGTAGGAAATATAATAGGATTTTTAATAGGAATGTTTGCGATGATGATATAGACTAATGTTAATGATATAACAAAAAATAAAAAAAGAAAAAACTCTTGCATTTTCCCTTCTCATATAATAAAATACAAACAGAGTTTTGAAAACAAGAAAGGAAGAAAAAATGCAAGATATATTAGAAGGATTAAATGATAAACAATATGAAGCCGTAGTTACCACAGAAGGCCCATGTCTAGTAATAGCAGGAGCAGGAAGTGGAAAAACTAAAGTTTTAACACATAAAATAGCATACTTAATAGGAGAAAAAGGTGCTAGACCATGGGATATTTTAGCAATAACATTCACAAATAAAGCTGCTAATGAAATGAAACAAAGAATAACAGACTTAATAGGTGATGATGCTAAAGACATATGGATGGGGACATTTCACTCAATATGTGTAAGAATCTTAAGAAGGTTTATAGACAGAATAGGATTTGAATCATCATTTATAATTTTTGACACATCAGACCAAAAAACTTTAATAAAAGGATGTATGAAAGACTTAGCAATAGATGATAAATTATTAAATGATAGAGCAATACAATCAGAAATAAGCAATGTAAAAAATGAAATGCTAGAGCCAGAACAATATGCCGTAAGAGCAAAAGGAGATTTCAGAAAAGAAAAAATATCATCAGTATACACATTATATCAAAAAAGACTAAAAGAAAATAATGCAATAGATTTTGATGATATAATAAACTATACAATAAAAATATTAATGGAAAATCCAGATGTACTAGAATACTATTCAAATAAATTTAAGTATGTTTTAGTAGACGAGTATCAAGATACAAACAAGGCACAATTTACATTAGTAACTCTATTAGCATCAAAGAATGGAAATATAACAGTAGTAGGAGACAATGATCAAGGAATATATAGCTTTAGAGGAGCAGACATATCTAATATATTAAACTTTGAAAGAGATTTCCAAGGAACAAAAATAATAAAACTAGAGCAAAATTATAGATGCACAGGGAATATTCTAAAAGCAGCAAATGCAGTAATAAAAAACAATGAAGTAAAATACAAAAAGCAACTATGGACACAAAATGAAGAAGGAAACTTACCAAATGTATATTTAGCTGACAATGAATATGATGAAGGTTCATATTTAGCAACTCAAATAGAACATTTAAGAAGAGAAGAATATTATAAATATTCTGACTTTGCAGTTTTATATAGAATGAATACACAATCAAGAGCAATAGAAGATATTTTTAGAAGAGAAAATATTCCATACAGAATCGTTGGAGGATTAAAATTCTATGAAAGAAAAGAAATCAAAGACATCATCGCATATTTAAGATTAATTCAAAATGGTTCTGACAATCTAAGCTTAAAAAGAATAATAAACGAACCTAAAAGAGGAATAGGAAAAACAAGTTTAGAAAAAGTTGAACAACTAGCAGAACAAAATGAAGTATCAATGTATGAAATAATAAAAAATGCAGAGCAATATGGATTAAATAGAGTATATCTAAATTCAAGGGAATTTGTTAATACAATAGAAGAGTTAAAAGAAGAAAAAGAAAAATTAACAATATCAGAATTAATCAAAAAGACATTAAAGAAAACAGGATATACAAAAGCACTAGAAAATGAAAACACAATAGAAGCCGAAAATAGAATAGAAAACTTAGAAGAATTTTTAACAGTAGCAATAGAATTCGAAGAAGAATTTGCAGAAAACTCTTTAAGTGAATTCTTAGAAGGAATTACATTATCAAGTGACTTAGACAATGTAGAAGAAACAGAAGATGTAGTAACATTAATGACATTACATAGTGCCAAAGGACTAGAATTCCCAGTAGTATTTTTAATAGGAATGGAAGAAGGAATATTCCCAGGATATAAATCAATTTCAGAGCCAACTGAACTAGAAGAAGAAAGAAGATTATGCTATGTAGGAATAACAAGAGCAAAACAACAACTATTTTTAACTTGCAGTAAGCAAAGAACGATATTTGGCTCAACAAGCTATAACCCAGTATCTAGATTCATAAAAGAAATACCAGAAGAACTACTAGAAGGATATCAAGATGTATTTGGAGAAGAAACAAATAAAAGTCAAATATTTAAAGACTCATCATACAGCTGGACATATGGAAGTAAAGACAATGGAAATATAAAAACATACAAAATAACAGAACAACAACCTAAAGTAGCAGCAAGTAACAAAAATACAGGATTCTCATTCGGAAAAACAGCAGAAAGCTTTTTAAGTAACTTAGGAAAAGCAAAAACAAACCAAAACATAGACTTATCAAAATATGAAGCAGGAGTAAGAGTATACCACAAAAAATTCGGAGAAGGAACTATAAACACCGTAGAACCAGAAGGAGAAGACCTAAAAGTAGATATAAACTTTGACAAAGTAGGACATAAAAGACTAATGGCAAAATTTGCAAAATTAGAGATAATTTAAATTATTTAAAGGGACTGCTTCAAGGGAGATAATTATATTTTCCACGAGGTGGTCTTTTTGCGTTATATGGAATAGATTAGAAATTGTTAAGCTTCAAAAATGGATAATGTTCATGTAAAATTTTATATTTATAAAATTTTAACATAGAAAAAGCGCCATTTTCGAAGCTTACAAGTTCTTATCTATGTAATATAATACGAAAAGACCACCTCGTGGAAAATATAATTATCTTCCTTGAAGCAGTCCCACACTCTATTGTTGTAACTCACTCTTAACAGTATTTACTTCTGTAACTGTAGCCTTTTGAGCCGGAATATAATATCCCTTAGATTGAGCAATTTTAAAAAGTTCATATTGAAAACTTTCATCGCTATTTCTAATTTGTTGAAAAGTTTGTCTTAATTGCATATTTTCAGATTCAGAAATTGCTGTTTGATAAGCTGTTAAATCAGACTTAACACCAGATAAAATATCATTAACCATTGTTTTTTCGTCCATTATAAAACCTCCATATTAATTATTCAAAAAAGTCATTAATTTTTGTTTTGTATTTAAAGCATCTTGAGCTGATTTTGTAAATAGTTGCTTTATTTGAGGGTCAACAGCTTGAGAAGAATAAGTATTCAATTTTTGATAAGCTGTTTCATGAGCTCCTATTAAATGTCTTAAATGTTGTAATTCCATTTGATTTAAATCTGCCATAATATCAGTCCTTTCTATTAAATTCTTTAATAAGTATTTCCTGAATTCGGCTTTTTATACTTCAAAATAAAATTAATATTATAAAATTTAGGAATAAGGATAAATAAGAAAGATTAAGTCAATTAAAGTTAAAATCTTTTAAATACTATTTATTGTGCAATATAAAAGCAAATTTAAATAATATCAAAATAATAAATTTAATGTAATATAGTAAGATAAGAATTAAAAAAGTAAAAAATAAATTTTTTGAAAAAAAGAGAAAAAATGTATAAAATGAAGATAAAATAAAATAAATCACTTAAAGCTAGGGAAATTAAACTTTCATAATCATTGCAAAAAATAAAATATTACAATATTATTACAATAGATTTACAAAGGAGATTGTGTAATGTTAAAAAAGGTATTAATACATACTAGAAGGGGAATTAAATTTATCATACTATTTTTAATTGCTACATTTTTAATAATTGGAGCAGTTGCTTTTTTGTATAAACCAACATATAGTGTTCATATTAACGGTCAGCAAGTTGGATATACAGCAAATAAATCTGAACTTCAAAAAAGAATTAATGAATATATAGAAAATGGAGATGGAAGCAATAAAAATATTGCGTTTGTTCAAGTAGATAGTTTACCAGAGTATAAATTATGCCTATTAAAAAGAAATATTGTACCAAATGACGAAGAAATATACCAAAAGACAATAAGTGGAGGAATACCATATTACAGATATTATGCAATTTTAGATAATAATGAAGAAAAATACTATGTTTCTTCTTTCGAAGAAGCAGAAAAAGTAGTAAATGACTTAAAAGAAAAAGGAAGTACAAATATAGAAAGTATCTCAATCTCAGAAAAATATGAAACAGATTTAAAAACTTTAACTTCAACAGAAGAAGTTGTTTCAAAATTATATGTAGAACCAGTAAAAACTGTAACAGTTGCTAAAAATGCAAATGCTGGTTCAAGAGCAAGAGCTTCTGGTAGTGTTAATACATCAAGTAAAATATCAGGAGGAAAAGCTTCTTTGGGAATATCTTTAATTAGACCAGTATCTGGAACAATCACATCAAGATTTGGAGTTAGTAGTAATATAAGAAGATCATCACATACAGGATTAGATATAGCTGCACCAACAGGAACACCAGTAAAAGCAGCAGCATCAGGAACAGTAACATTTTCAGGTTGGAAGGGTTCATATGGAAATATGCTAGTGATTTCTCATGGGAATGGAGTTCAAACATATTATGGACATTGTAGTAAATTATATGCTAAAAATGGCCAAACAGTTTCTCAAGGAGATGTAGTGGCATCAGTAGGCTCAACAGGAAACTCAACAGGACCACATTTACACCTAGAAATTAGAGTAAATGGAACAGCATATAATCCACAAAATTACATATATTAAAAAAACACCTTAAAGAATTAAAAAATCTTTAAGGTGTTTTTTACTTATAATTAAATACTAGAAGCTACAAAATATTTAATTCCCAAGGAAATAGCATTTTTCTTAAAAATAGGTTTTCCATGCTCAAATAATTTTGACTCAAAAATATTTGAATGAGAACATAGTGTAGCAAACTCAGAAACAATTGAATAAAACTTATTCAACTGTTCATATTTAGTGTTAACATCTGCAACAACTAAAAAATATGTATTATTATATAAATACAAAGAAATAGTTTTTGCTAATTTTTTTATATTTAAATCATTAATATTATTTATATAATTACAAAGTCTACAAAACTCTTCAAAATCAGAAAATTTAAAAATAGAATTTTCACTATTTGGATTTACAGTTTTCTTTTTAACAATAATTTTTCTTTTGTTTTGAGAAGCAGAAAGTGGATTATCTTTTGAAGAAGTATCTTTATATTTTGTAATTGTAAAAACAAAAATACCTTCAGAAGAAGAAAAAGCTTCAATCAAAAGCTTACAACCGTCTGTATTGAATCCAACTTCTTTTTCAGCTTTTACTAGAATATCTAAAATAAGGTTTTGAGTTTCAGCAGGTTTATCAATTAAAGCTTTGGAGTCTATATTTTTTTCTTTTAAATCATCTAAGCTAACAATGATTCTAATTTTATTATCAGTAAGTTTTTCGATTTTCATTAAGTACCTCCCTTAAAATACTTGATAATTATATTATACTACTATTATTATTATATTTAAATGCACAAATTTTGGTAACTTTATATACCAAAATTAAACATTAAAAAGTTAATTATAAAGATAAAATTATTAATATAAAATTCAGTATAAAGTAAAAAAGTAGATAAATACAAATATAACATATAAATATTAAAAAATAAAGCATTTTACTTGAAAAAATTGTTAAACCACGGTATAATAGCAATATGTGAAAAAAGAAACAGCCGTAATATAAGAGGAATTTTGGAGGTAAGAAAAAATGGCAACAAAAGAAAAAAATATATGGGTATTATTAATATTTATGTTATCAGGATTAGTAATAGGGGGACTGTTAGGAGAACTAGCCTCAAAAGTAGATTGGTTATGGTGGCTTTCATACAGTCAAACTTTTGGACTTGACAATCCAATTGTACTAGATTTAAGTGTAGTAAAAATAACATTTGCATTAATGTTCAAAATAAATGTAGCTAGTATAATAGGATTACTTTTAGCAGTATTTGTATATAAAAAGGTATAGGGGCAATTTATCAACTGAAAGGAATGATATTTTGTCAATAAAAATGAAACAACTTCCAGAAATGGAAAGACCATATGAAAAACTAGAAATATATGGAGAAAAATTATTATCAAATGCAGAATTACTGGCTATAATAATAAAAACAGGAACAAAAGAAGAATCTGCTTTAAATATAGCTCAAAAAATATTAAAATTAAACGATAGTAAAGAAGATAATTTGAATTTTTTAAGAGATATAACAATAGAGGAATTAACAAAAATAAAAGGAATTGGAAGAATAAAAGCAATTCAGATAAAAGCTTTGTGTGAATTGGCAATTAGAATGATGGCACCATCAAATTATAAAAAAATAACAGTAAAGAAACCAGAAGATATAGCAAAAGTATTTATGGAAAAAATGAGATTTGAGAAGGTAGAATCAGCAAAGTTAGTTATATTAAATATTAAAAATGAAATTCTAAAAATAGTTGATTTATCACGAGGTGGTACAAATTTTACGAATATATCAATAAAAGATGTTATGACAGAACCAATAAAGATGCAAGCACCCAAAATTATTTTAGTGCATAATCACCCAAGTGGAGATTCAACACCAAGCAAATCAGATATTGAAATAACGGAAAAATTACTAGATGCAGCAATATCTTTAGATATTGAGCTATTAGACCATATAGTTATAGGAAATATGAATTTTACAAGTATATTTTCACAAATGGTAAAAGAGGAGACAGACATTTAAAAGGAAAGGAAGATTTGGATATGAAATTTTTTACATTTGGCTCTAAGGACATAGGGATTGATTTAGGAACTGCAAATATTTTAGTTACATTAAAAGGAAAAGGAGTTATATTGCAAGAACCATCTGTTGTTGCAATTGACAGAAAAACTGGAAATATAATGGCAACAGGAACAGAAGCAAAAGAAATGTTAGGAAGAACACCTGAACAAATAAAAGCAGTAAGACCATTAAAAGATGGAGTGATTGCAGACTTTACAGCAACTCAATTAATGCTAAAAAATATAATTGAAAAAGTAGGAAGAAGATATAATATAGGAAAACCAAGAGTAGTTGTAGGAGTACCCTCAGGAATCACAGAAGTAGAAGAAAGAGCGGTTGAAGAATCTGTTCTTCAAGCAGGAGCAAAAGAGGTATATCTGATAGAAGAACCTATGGCAGCAGCTATTGGTGCAGCATTAGATGTAGGAGAACCAAGTGGAAATATTATAGTAGATATTGGTGGAGGAACAACAGAAGTTGCAGTTATATCTTTAGGAGGAATTGTTGTTAGTCATTCTTTAAGAGTAGCAGGAGACGAGCTAGATGATGATATAGTAAATTATATAAAAAGAGAAATGAATCTAGCAGTAGGAGAAACAACAGCAGAGCAAATAAAAACACAAATTGGATGTGCATTACCTCTTATGACTGAAACAACAGTAGAAGTTAGAGGAAGAGATTTAACAGACGGTTTGCCTAGAACAGAAAAAATATCTTCATCACAAGTAGAAGAAGCAATAAAAGAATCAATAACTAAAATAGTAGAAATAGTAAAATTAACATTAGAAAAAACACCACCAGAATTAGCATCTGATATAATGGAAAAGGGAATAGTTTTAGCAGGTGGAGGAGCTTTAATTAAAAACCTAGATAAATTATTAAGCACAGAAACAGGAATGCCAGTATATATAGCAGAAGACCCACTAGAATGTGTGGTTAGAGGAACTGGGAAAACTTTAGAAGATCTAGAAAGATTAAAAACAGTTTTAATTAATGCAAGAAAAAGAAGGTAAAGGAATGAAGTAAAGAATGCATAGAAATAAAAAAGCTGAAATAGCAGGTATTGTAATAACAATAATTATATTAATTTTTATAGTTATATTTTCTAATGCTGATAAAGGAAATTCTTTTTTTGAAAATGCAGCAACTACATTAATAATGCCAGTACAAAATGGGCTAACATATTTAAAAAATAAAATGAGTGGAAATAGCACATTTTTTACTGACATAAATAATTTAAAATCAGAAAATGAAGAATTAAAGCAAAAGAATAGTGAGTTAGAACAATCCCTAAGAGAATTAGAAAATATTAAATCAGAAAATGAAACCTTAAAAGAATATTTGGACTTAGCAGAAAAATATGGTGAGTATAAAACAGTACCAGCATATATAATTAATAAAGATATAAGCAATTATTCAAAAACAATAGTAATAAATGTTGGGAAAAAAGATGGAATAACTGAAAACATGACAGTTATTGCAGACCAAGGATTAGTAGGACATGTTATATCAGTAACAGATACAACTGCAAAAGTTCAAACAATTATAGATACTTCAAGTGCAGTAAGTTGTTCACTAAGTACAACTGATGAAAGTATAGTATGTAGGGGAACTCAAGAAGAAGAATCAGCTTTAAAAGCTATGTATATACCAACAAATGGTAACATTGTTCAAGGAGATAGTGTAGTGACTTCTGGGCTAGGAGGTATTTATCCAAAAGGTATACATGTTGGAAGTGTAAAAAAAGTAATAACTACACACAACGACACAGACAAATATGCAATGGTAGAAACAGCAGTAGATTTTAACAAGTTAAATACTGTATTAGTTATAACGAATAATTAGAGTTACTAATATTAATGATTAATAATATTAACATTAAAAAGGGTTTGTTGAATTATAAAAAAATCAACAATAGAGAACAAATAAGTAAGAATGTTTATTAAAAAATAACAATGTTAGTTAACTAATAAATTTATAAAAACAATTTAAAAATTAGGCATAATATTTAATAATTAGGAAAGAGAGGTAAATTAATTGAAAAAAGTAATAATAAATGTAATACTTGTAATTGTTTTATTTTTTATATATTTTCTACAATCAAATTTTTTTAATTGGTTTACAATCGCAGGAATTATGCCAAACTTATTTGTCATATTTGTCCTATTCATAGGTCTTTTTACAAATAGAGTAACAGGAGTAATTTATGGAGTAACAACAGGAATAATAATAGACTTAGTAATGGGAAAGCAAATAGGGATAAATGCAGTAGGATATGGAATAATTGGATTTCTAGCAGCAACTTTTGATAAAAACTTTTCAAAAGACAGTAGAGCGACAATTATGTTTATGGTTTTAGGAAGCACAATAATATTTGAAGTAATAACATATTTATTAAATTATATATTTGCATCTAGCAATATAGAAATATTATATTTTATAAAAACTTTAGCAATAGAAGTAATATACAATTTAATAATTACAATAATAATATATCCAATACTTCAAAAATTTGGATACAACATAGAAAATGAGTATAAGGGGAATAGAGTATTAACAAGATATTTTTAAAGAAGGTGAAGGCTTGAATAATATCTAAATTTTATAAATTATTCATTCTAAATAGAGCCTTAAAGTGAAGGAATGATAGAAAATATGAAGAAAAATAGAATTATAAAAAAGAGTAATATAAAGCTAAGATATAATATATTAACTGTAATTACATACCTTGTAGGAATTGTATTAATAATACAACTATTCAACTTACAGATAGTTCATGGAGCAGAATATAGAGAAGAATCCAATACTAGATTAACACGAGAAACAAAATTAGAAGCAGCAAGAGGAGCTATATTAGACAGAACAGGAGAGGAATTAGTAACAACAAATACAAGATTTGGATTAGAACTATATAAAACAAAAATAGAAGAAAATGAGTTAAATAATTCTATTTTAAATATTATCAACGTATTAGAAAAATACGAAGCAGAATATGTTGATTCATTTCCGGTAAATGTAGACCCTTTTGAGTATACAATAGAAGGGGAAGAATTAGCAAAATGGAAGAAAAATAATAAATTAGATGAAAATGCAACTCCAGAAGAAGCTTTTTATCATTTTAAAGAAAGATATGAGATTCAAAATAGTGACATATATGAAGTAAGAAAAATAATAGCAATAAGATATGAAATAACTATTTCAGGTTACAGTAGTACAAGAGCATTAAAGATATCAAAAAATATTCCAAGAGAAGCAGTTGCCGAATTTACTGAAAGTGGAGATAAATTTCCAGGAATTAATATAGTAGTAGAACCAGTCAGAGAATATACTTCAGGAATGTTAGCATCACATATTTTAGGATATGCTTCAAAAATAAGTGCAGAAGAATATAAAGAAAAGTCAGATAGATATTCTCAAAATGACATTATAGGAAAAAATGGAATAGAGTATGTATTTGAGGATTACTTAAAAGGACAAAATGGTACAAAACAAATAGACATGGCAGTTGATGGTACTATAACTTCAGAGTACACATCAAAAGAAGCAATAGCAGGTTGTGATATAGTATTAACCTTAGATTCTAATTTACAAAGAATAACAGAACAAGCACTAGAAAATAATATTAAAAAAATAGCATCAGGAGGTTTTGGAAAAACATATCCAGCTAATGCAGGAAGTTGTGTTGTAATGAATGTAAATACTGGAGAAGTTTTAGCAATGGCAAGTTATCCTAATTATAATCCAGCAGACTTTATAGGAGGAATAAGTAATGAAGATTGGGCTAGATATAGGGACGATAGTGCTAAACCTCTAATGAATAAAGCAATTCAAAATGCATATGCACCAGGTTCAATTTTCAAAATGGTAACAGCAATAGCTGGATTAGAATCAGGAGTAATAACAAGAACGGAACAAATAAATGATACAGGGTTATATAAAAAATATGGGTTAACTTGGCCATGTTGGTATTATACAGATTATCATAGAGGTCATGGATTCTTAAATGTATCAGGAGCAATAGAAAAATCTTGTAACTATTTCTTCTATGAAACAGGAGATAGAATGGGAATAGAAACTTTAGCAAAATATGCAAGATATTTTGGTTTAGGAGTAAAAACAGGAATAGAATTACCAAGTGAGGCAACAGGAGCAATGGCTACTCCAGAATATGCAGCTAAAAAAAATGTTACTTGGACAAAAGGGCAAACTATAAATGCTTCAATAGGTCAAGGACTAGATGCATTTAGCCCGTTACAAATGACAAAATATATAAGTATGCTTGCAAATGGAGGGAAGCCATTAGATGTAAATATTGTAAAAACAATAAGAAAACCAGATGGAACAGAAGCTTCAAAAGAAGAGATAGAGAACTATATAAACACTAAATTAGGATTAAATCAAGAAGAACCAGAAAAATTGACAATACATCAAGAAAACTTAAATGCAATATTACAAGGGATGAAATCAGTTACAAGTGATACAACAGGAACAGCATATGTAAGATTTAAAGACTTTGGAATAGATGTAGGAGGAAAAACTGGTTCAGCAGAAGCAGGAAAAGATGAGAATGGAAAAGATATAGTACATGCATGGTTTGCTGGATTTGCACCATTTGATAAACCAGAAATAGCAGTAGTAGTTATGGTTGAAAATGGTGGACACGGAAACTATACGGCAGAAGTTGTAAGAGATATAATGGGAGAATATTTTGGAATGAATACACAAGATATTCAAGAAGATATGTCAGCAACTTCATATCTTCAATCACTAAGATGATTTTGGGAGTCGAAGAGCGATGATTTTGGGGTCGGAGATAAAAATCATCTTAAATTTAAAAGTTAAATAATTGGAGAGCTAAAATAAAAATGAGAAATGATTTTTGTCTCCGACCCCAAAATCACCAAATCAGCTAGTTTCCTCAATAGCCGAAAATACTTTATTTAAATGTCGTAAAAAAGAAATGGAAGGATGTAAAATGAAAAATTGTGTAAGCATTAATTTAAAGAAAAATGAAATATTAATAAAGATTAGTGAAAATGCAGAACAAAGAGAAATAGTAGAAAGCTTAAAAAAGAAAATACCAGAGTTAAAAAAATTATATAAAGACGAAAAAACACCTATAACAGTAACTGGTAAAATATTAAAAAACAAAGAAATAGACGAAATTCAAAATTTAATAAAAGATAAAATTGATGTAGAAATAGAATTTGATATGCCAAAAGCATTAGGGCTTTCAAGTATTACAAGAACATTTAATAGAGAAATAGGAATATCAGAAACAAAATTCCATAAAGGTTCTTTACGCTCAGGTCAAAAACTAGAAACAGAAGGAAGTTTAGTAGTATTAGGCGATGTAAATTCAGGAGCAGAAGTAATGGCATCTGAAAATATAGTTGTCCTTGGAAGTTTAAGAGGATTGGCTCATGCAGGGGCTAAAGGAAATAAACAAGCAATAATTTCAGCAGGATTATTAGACACGGTACAAATTAGAATAGCAAATATAGTAAAAGAAATTGATAGGGATGAAGAACCAATGCATAAACAAGCCTATGTATTTGTTGATAATGACTCTATAATAATAGAATAATTTTGACTTCAAAGATGAAATTACTTAAATTAATTGCTTTTAATTAGATAAATTGAAAGTGTTCAAGTGATTTGATGTTCAAGTAAAAATATTAAAATAACTAATTTTTAAGTTAAATAAAAGATTACCAATTTAAACAATATAAATTAACTGAGTAATAGTAAAAGCAAAGATATAAATAGAGTTTCATCTTTTACATCTTCTTCATATAAAAAATATAATAAGCTAATAATAAGAATGTCATCTAAATATAACTTTAGACCTAGAATTTCTAATACAGGTTTTTCTAAATCAGAAAAACTAGAACTATCAAATACGATAGGTCCTAAGTAGAATTTAGATGATTTATTTTTTGTTAATTTGCTATTATCATTTTCGCAATTATTATTTTTAAAATTAGTATTATCTTTATAATTAATATTTTGAGAAATATCATTTTTATAATTTGTTTTTTGACAAGCATCATTAACTATATTAGAAGATCTATCCATACAATTACTATTCTTCTCAACGTAATTTTCAGTGTTATTATTATCTCTAGAAGAAGGACAGACAATAGAAC
>ERZ836760.2222-NODE-2222-length-16283-cov-3.369362_pt1 | contig 16283 bp, 9 predicted proteins | sample MGYA00519941_ERZ836760 | MGnify/ENA primary metagenome ERZ836760 (study PRJEB31850, sample SAMEA3708807) | human gut metagenome | biome: human gut; feature: human-associated habitat; material: faeces | place: China | collected 2014 ... | reverse complement strand
CGGGTTGTCGATGGCGTCTTCGCTGCACTGATGCTCGGCTTCGACCGCGTGCCGCATAAACTCCTGAAGATCGATGCCCACAAGCGCTGCGGGAAGCAGGCCGAACACCGACAGCGCCGAGAAGCGCCCGCCCACCGTAGGTTCGCCGGAGAACACCGCAGCCCAGCCCTCTTCGCGCGCCTGGCGCTCAAGCTGGGAGCCGGGATCGGTGATGGCAACCAAATGCTGCACCAGCTCTTCCTCGCCGATGCGGTCGGCTACCGCATCGCGCACGGCGCGCAGAGCCAGACGCGGCTCGATGGTGCCGCCGCTTTTCGACGAGATGATGAACAGCGTGGTATGCGGGTCGGCTTCGGCGAGCATCGCCCGCACGCGCACCGGGGAATCGGAGTCGAGCGTGCGGAACGTGACTGCAGACGAGTCCGGCTTGTTGTACTTGGTAATGGTCATGGGAGCCTGCGTGGAGCCGCCTTGCCCAATGAGCACGACCGTTTCGAGGCCCTGCGCGATGATCGAGTCGGCGAACGACTGGATCTCGGACAGAGGACAAGGCGGATTGCTTGCAAGATCCGTCCATCCCATATAGTTCTCGGCGCATGCGCGCGCTTCTTCGGAAAAGCCGTACAGAGTAGCATCCTTCGCGTGCAGCCTACTGGCTACGCACTCTTTCACGAGTATCTTTGCGGAAGGATACAGTTTTTCCATGTCACCGGACAGCATGATACCTTCTTTCACGTAAGTCTTTTCATTCTAGCAAACGCAGGAGGTCAGCGCGTATAAGAGGGGATCTCTTGTGGTGGACTTGTGAACGATCGTCTAGTTCTTTTGTATCAATTTTATTGATTTTTATTTTTAATTAATATAAAGTATCGTTTAAGAAACGGGCGTTGCGCCCGTTCAAAACAAGAGGGAGGAAGCACCATGTCCGAGATCACCAGACGAGATCTTTTGAAGGGCGCCGCTGTGGGAGCAGCATCGGTTTCGACGTTGGGGCTGCTTGCGGCATGCGCCAACGAAAGCCAGCCCGCCAGCACGGATCAGCCCGCCGCCTCGACCGATCCCGCAGCCGCGCAGTACACGGCCGAGGTGCTGGACCCCACCTCGATCCCCGAGGCGAGCACTGCCAGCAACTTCAACATCGTGCCCGACAGCAAGACCACGGTGGGGACCACCTATGAGAACCTGCTCTCCGCCATCGAGGGCGAAACGGGTGCCACCACGAAGTACGAGGCGTACGCCAAGGTTGCCAAAGATGAAGGGTTCGATACGCTCGCGCGCCTGTTCCAGTGCACGGCCGATGCCGAGAAAATCCATATCGAGCTGGAATACAACCTGGCAAAGGAACTGGATCCCAGTACGGAAAAGCCCCAGCCGCCCACCGTCGAGGGCCACAAGAGCGACGTCAACCTGATCTCCGGAGCGAACGGCGAAATCTACGAGACTTCGGACATGTACCCCTCGTTCATCAAGAAAGCCCAGGAAGAGGGCAACAACAAGGCCGTGCAGGTGTTCACGCGCGCCAAGCTGGCGGAAGCCTACCACGCGAAGCTGTACATGGACGCCTACACCACCATCGACACGCCGTTCGATGGAAGCTATTACCTGTGTCCCATCTGCGGCTACATCCACAAGGGCGAGAACTTCACCGCCTGCCCCATCTGCTTGGCGCCGAAGAGCTCGTTCACGGCGTACTAAGCCGCCGTCGGGCATGCCCGAAACGCTTGCCCGCTACCAAATGAAAACGCGCCCCCGCCGGACGCGCTACCGAAAAAGCGGGACCCGATAGTGTCGGGTCCCGCTTGCTAAATGCAGGTAAAAGCCCTGCGCCAAGACGGGCGCGAGGAAGGCGCTACAGGCCGAGCGCCTTCTTGAGCGCCGAAACGCGGCGACGGGATACGGGAATCTTCTCCTCCACAGCGTTCAGCGTAAGCAGCAGCGTTCCGCCAGACACGGACTCGATTTCCTCAACCATGGACAGGTTCACCAGATAGCCGCGATGCACGCGGAAGAACCCGTGCCCGTCCAGGCGCTTCTCCAGTTGAGCCAAGCTGACGGTCGAGAAATAGCGATCCGTGTCGGTTTGCAGATACGCATAGTCGTCGCGAGCCATAACGAAGCGGATCTTGTCGATGCCGATAAGGATCTTCTTGCCGCCCTTCTCCACCGGAATACGCTCCGATTTCTGGGCCTGCAAATGCAGGGACACATGCTCGCGAACACGCGAGATAGCCTGCGACAAGCGCTCGGTCTCAACCGGCTTCACCAGGTAGTCGATCGCACTGACCTTGAACGCGTCCAGGGCGTATTCGCTGTACGCGGTCACGAACACGACCGCAGGGGGGAACTTGAGATGCTGCAAGGCCTCCGCCAGCTGCAATCCCGTAGCCTCGGGCATGTTGACATCAAGGAACATCACGTCAACGGGATACTCCTTGAGCTTTTCGATAGCCTCGCGCACGCTAGCAGCTTCGGCCACGACCTCGGTCTGCCCAAGCTCGTCCAGCAGGAACTTGAGTTCAGAACGTGCGGGGGCCTCGTCGTCGACAATCATGGCTTTCAACACTAATACCTCCTAGATTCCGAACAAACGCTTAAAGATTCTTTCATTATAAGTCATGGCAAGCCCAAACCGCGCAAAAGCAGAAATATAGGGCTAGACCAATTCAACAAGGGCCGCAATCGGCGGCGAAAGGCCTTGAGGCGAGCGCACGCACCGCGCAACAAGCGCGGTCGCTTGCGGATTCGCGAGAACGCCTTAACCCTGCGGGCCGTCCGCCAAATACCGGTGCCGCAAGGCATCGCGCTGGTCGTCCGCCACGCCAAGCGCAACGCGCACGTACTCATCCAAGCTTCCGTACTCCCGGTCCACCGCATCGAACGCCGCTTGCAAGAACCGAGGGTCGGCCGAGTTGAGCACTTTAAGGCTTGCATCCAGCTTGTCCGCCAAACCGTACGCGGCCAGCGCGTCCATAATGTCTTGCGAGCGCGCCTCCACGTAACGGTTCGTGGCTTCGTAGTCCTTCACGATAACGTTGCGCGGCACGCCTAGAACATGGAGCATCAGCATGGTGGCCAAACCGGCGCGATCCTTGCCGATAGTGCAGTGCCACAGCACCGCCCCCTGCTCAGCAGCTAAAACGTCTTGGAAGAACTGGGAGAACCCGCGTTGGCTTTGCTCGTCGAGCACCATGCGAGCATACACGTCCATCATCATGCCGGCCGGGTTCTTCTGAACCGCCCGCAGCGCCTTGAGGGCCGAAAGGATCCCGCCTTCGTGCGTTACCCCGAACGTGGATGCAGACAGCACCGGAGCATCGCGAAACCGCACGTCCAGCAGGGCGTCTTCGGGATCGGGATGCTCGCGGCGCTCCTCCTCGGTTCGCAGGTCCACCACCGTACGAAGATCGAACTCATCCGCAAGAACCTTCAAATCGCGCTCGGTGGCGCGCGCAAGAGCGCCCGAGCGCAGCAGGCGCGCACGCTTGACGAACCTCCCGTCAACCGAAGGGAGGCCTCCCAAGTCACGCGTGTTCGGAAGACCCTCGAACTCGATGCGCCCGTCATCTGCCCGCTCGAAGCCCTCGGCGTCCGCTATGCCAAGGGCGGGATAAAAATCGTCCGGAACGGAATCGACCATCTGCTTCCTCTCCTTTTTGCGCACGACGCCCCGGCGATTGCCGAAAGCCGCCGGGGCGTCGCATCCATTACCGTTATTGCAGGTCGAGCTTCATCAGCTTATCAAGCGTAAGCACGTAGATCTTGAAAGACTGCTTGAGCAGTTCCTCGCTGACGGCCTCGTCGGGGCCGTGCATCATGCCCACCCATTCGGGATTTTCGACCCAAGGCTTCTCGGGCCCGAAGCTAGCGCCGCTCTTGAACTCGCGGGCGTACGTCCCGCCGCCCATGGTGAACGGCTTGGCATCCTCGCCGGTTGCCTCGTTGTACGCATTGAGCAGCGCCTGGATGACCGGAGAATCCGGCTCCACCAGGAACGGCTCCATAAGCAGCGTCCTTTCGAACGTGCCGCCAATTTCGTCGGTCAGCTTGCGCAGCCGGTCGGTTATCTCATCAGCCGTAATCGACGTGGGGAAACGGCTGTCGAGCGTCTGCACGAACCGATCGTCTTCCAGCTTGATGGTGCCCCCCACAACGGTCAGCGGACCGAAGTACTCGTCCGACGTGGCAATGCCCACACCGCTGCCGTCAGTATGGTTCAGAAGCTTCTGGTCAAGCTCGAGGAAGGCGCGCTCGTCGGCGCTGCACAAGCCCTGATCCAGCAAGTAGTCCACAATAAGGCCGATAGCATTGACCCCTTCGTCAGGCATCGACGCATGGGCGCCTTTGCCGGACGCCTCCAAGCGGGCCAGGCCTTCGCCGGCTTCGCTTATGGCAATACGGTCGGTGCTCGGCAGCTCGCTTGCGCTCGCCTTCACCACGGCATGGGCTATGCCCGGCACGGCGTTGGTGGCTGCGCCGCCCTCGAACGAAACGATCACGCGCGCGCATTCCTGAAGGGGCTTGCTGGATATCACGCCGTCGAAACCGCCCTTTTCGCCGTAGCACACAGGGAACTCGGCGTCGGGAGTGAACAAAAACGCCGGATCATCGTAATGCTTGTGGTAGTACGCCACATCCGCCATGCCCGATTCCTCGTTCGCGCCGAAAAGAAAACGGACGGTGTAGGGGAATTCCACACCCTGATCTTTCCAGAACTTCACGGCATGCAGCGCCACCACGCTGGGACCCTTGTCATCCAACGTGCCGCGCCCTACCAGGTAGCCCTCTTTGCGCGTGACGGCATACGGCTCGAACGTCCACCCCGGGCCCGCGGGCACGACGTCCATGTGGCCGATGATGCCGATCTGCGTTTCGCTTGCGCCGGGAAAGTCCGCGAACCCGATGTAGCCTTCTGCATCATGGGTCTCAAAACCCATGTCGGAAGCAAGTTCGAGCGCTGCGGTGAGCGCCTGCTTCGGGCCAGGGCCGAAGGGAGCGCCTTCGGCTTTCTTGTCTAGTTCCTCGAAGCTGGGAATGCGAACGAGCGTTTCGATGTCGCCGACCATCGCCTCCCAATTGTCCTCGAGGTATGCATCGATTTTTTGAGCGAGTTCCGTTTGATCCATAAAGATTCCGCCTCTCTGTCGAGTGCGCTGAAATTGGCGGCGAGGCTCGCTTGCATCGTGCCGCCAATGGCAATTGCTTCCATTATGAGCCTTGGCAAGATCCTGCGCCAGATAGACGTGCACCTGTTAACCGATTGTCGTTCGGGCAGCGGGCGCTCTGCCCGCGCGCGGCGAAAAGGGAGCGAACGGGAGCGCGACAGAGGTGCGACGGTGTGCGGAGCGAATAGCGGTGCGAACATGCCGAGTTTTTTCTCGACGGGTCGCCAAGCTTCGGGTATACTTTCATGCTGCGCCCGAGTGGCGGAATGGCAGACGCGGCGGTCTCAAAAACCGTTGTCTAACGACGTGCGAGTTCGACTCTCGCCTCGGGCACCATCTCGCTCATCAAGTACCCCGCAAGGCCCTTCGGCTTTGCGGGGTACTCGCTTTTCACGGCTTTGCGCGATCGCACGGATCCGCGAACGAGACTACCGGCGCCTGCGATGCGCGAACGCAAGCGTGCCGCAGGCGATCGCAATCACGCCCAAGATCGCGGTCGACGCAAGCGGCACAACGTCGCCGGTGCGCACGAGCGCCTTCGGATCCGCCCCGGCCCCATTCTCAGGCGACACGGGCGTCGTCGGAGACACCGGAGGCGTGGGCGGCGTGGGCTCGGGAGCCGCCTCGAGCGCCAGGCGCTTAAACACGGTTGAGCCGGAAAGCACGTCTTCGCCCAGCACGTAAAGCGCGTCATTCAGCACCGTGGCGCCGCCGTAGACCATCTTCCCTGCCGAAAAGCGCTCGCGTACCGCCTGCCATGCGCCCGTTGCCGGATCGAACACGTACGTGTCGGCACCTGCGTCATCTGCGCTGACGAGCCCCGCAAGAACAAGCCGCTCGCCCTCGGTCGCGACGCCATCGATGCTCATGCCGCTCGGAAGCACCGCCGAGGCAACGGCCCCGCTTTGAAGGCTCTCGACGGCATCCGGAACGCCCGTTGCCGTCCAAACGCCTTCGCGAAGCTGCTCGACCGAGCCAACCAGGCTACTAGGCTGGACCGATGCATTGCCTGCCGCCACCGTCAACGTTCCATCGAGCACGTGCACGGCGGGCGTCACGCGCCCGCTGCCCAGGGGAGGCAGAGCCGTTGCCTGGCCCGTTCGCACGTCGATGCGCGCGGCAAGCGTCACGGCGCTGCCATCAGGCAAGCACCCGCCGCTCAGCCACAGCGACGCCCCGTCGCATGCCACACCGCCGAACACAAGCTCAGTTCCCTGATCTGCGCAGGCTTTCAGCGACGAGCAGTCAAGCGGATCGCTCAGCGTGCAGGCAGCCGTATCGTATTGGTACAGAAGATACTTAATCGGATCGAACAGGTAAAGCACGTCGCCATGCGCCGCCATGAGAAACGGATGATCGAACACGCCGTCGAGCGCACGCTCGACCGACCACGTCTTGGCAAGCGGGTCGTACGCCAGCAAAACGAAAACCGACTGGCCCCCCTGCATCGTGACTGCTTTTTCGCTCGCTGCATATACGGTCGCGTTCGCAGATGCCACCTGCCACGAAGTCGATTGCTCAGCATCCACTATCCCTAAATCTTGAAAATTAGGAGCAGGCAGATCTTCATAGTAGGCCGGAGGCTGCTCTTGCCCCACAAGAAGAAGATGCCTTCCCGATGCGCCGTCGGCACGCACCACCTGCACGTAGCGCATCTTCGCCTCAAGCTGTTCGGGCAGCGCGACGGTAATGCCCTGATCGCCCCACGCCGTCACGGCAAGCTCTTCGCCATCAAGGAGAACGCGCCCTTCAGCATCACCGAACCAACTCCCTCGGATGGTCGCCGTAGCGTGAGCAGCTGCGGCTTCACGCGCGGCGGGCTCGAGCGCATCCACAACGGGGTACGGATCGGTTGCCGCGCGCACAAGGTCAAGCTTGCCGTCCGAGGTGCAAGTACCGGCAAGCTCCGTGGTGCGCTCGACGCCGCCCAGCACGCGAGCGCGCAGCGTCGATGCATCCTCATCGGGAAACTTCCCCGCTAGCAAAGCGAGGGCGCCGCTCACCACCGGAGCGGCCATCGAAGTTCCGCTCAAATTGTTGTACGGAATGATCGAAGTTATCAGCGAGACGCTATCGATGTTGAACAGGAGGTCGGACCCCTCGTCGAACGGCACCAGGTTGCGCGTGATCTTGACGGACAGATTCTTCCAATCAATCGATTCGCGCGCCTCGTCAGGTATGCGAGCTACGAAGGTCGACCATGAGTTATAGGAAGCGATCAGTTCTTCGCCCGGAGACAGTTCGATCCAAGGGTTGTCCGGATCAGTCGACGACAGGTACACGTGCAGAATGCGCGCGGAGCCGGACGCGATCGAATCAGTCACCTTCGCGTCAAACGCCAGATAGTGCGCGTCCTCGAACGACGCGCCCGCCGTTTGATCCGCCCATGCCCCATCGGCGGGGGTCAGCACGACACTTGCCTCTTGGCCTGCCTTCGCGGCAGGCACGCTCCATTGCAGGCTGTGCCCCGATGCGGCGGACCCGGCCCATACCTCATCAGTGCGCACGACCGACGTCGGTGCGCTTCCGGCTACGTCGAACGTGAAGAGGCCGTCAAGCTTCTCGAAATCGTCTTGCAAGACAATGAGGTCTTTATCCTCGAGATCGGCCATTCCTTGGCCTACCGGCACGGTTGACAAGATAGCGTCGCCAGGTGCTGCAAGATCGGTCGTCGCCGCACCGTACGACGAAAAGGCTGCGAGCGCACCTTGGCGGTCAACGGCGTTCACAGCAATGACGCCCTCCGAAGAACCACCGGAAGGATTGCCGGGCGATCGGTCGTTATCGAGAGATTCGTTCCCCGATGCGCACACCGACAAGACATTAGCGCTGCGATACGCATCATCCATCACGCTGTCAAGAATACCGCTGACGCCCATACCTCCCCAGGAATCGTTCGCAGCCACGACCGGCACGCCGCCGCGCGCCGCCCGCTTCAAGTAGTCATAGGCGCCTATCTGGGCCGAAGAGGGAAGTTGCCCCGCTGCATTAGCGATGCGAAGCGCCATGATTCGGACATTGGGCGCCACTCCGGAACCGCCTTCGGCGTTATTGTTCGCAGCCGCAACGATGCCCGCCACATGCGTGCCATGCCCGTCGACATCCATGGGATCGTCGACGTTGTCGCCGAAGTTGTAGCCGGCGCTTCCCTTCTCGCCGGGCAAGCCGATGTCTCCGGGGTTGCTCCACATGACGTCCTGAAGATCGGGGTTCGTGTAGTCCACGCCCGTATCGACCACGGCAACCACAACGCTCTTCAACTCGGACGACTTTTCGGGAATGCCCAGCTTCTGCCACAGCGTCCGCGCATTGGAACCTCCCGGCGCCTCGGAGGTGGAAGACAGCTGCCACTGCTGGTCAAGCAGCGGGTCGTTGGTCGCGGCCTCGGCAGAGTCGGCGGCGCGCGCTGCGCCGGCGGAAGGCTCCGGTCGGACGGAAGGCGCGCTTTCGGGGTCCCTGATCGTGCGCACGTAATCGGGCTCGGCGGCCACCACTCCCGGAGTCCCCGCCAACTGACGCAGGAGATCCTCGGTCGTCATGGTATCGGACTGAATAAGAATCACCTGATCGGCAGGCGTTTCGCTTTCCGACAGCATGCGCGCCGCGGGCTCGTAGGCGCCTGATTCGTACGTGAACAGCGACTCCGCCGACCAAGAAGCAGCATCGTTCGAGTAGTTCGAGCGCGGAGCAACGGGAGCGAACTCGCTTGTTACACGAGCGAGCACGCGCCCAGGCGCATAATCGCCCGCCTGCAGCAGGTCGTCGATCGAACGCGCTTCGCTGCCGATGCCGACCATCGGGTTATCGCTCGGCGCTGAAGGGGGATCGGCAAACGCGGGGACCGCCGAACATGCAAGCACTGCGGCCAAAACGAGCGAAAAAAGTCGTCTCATGTGGTCCATCCCTCTGTGAAAGGCGAAGTCGGATGGTGCCATAGTAGCAAGAAGACCCCGCACGCGTAAGGCAAGCGCGCAGGCAATGTGCGAATATACCCCGATCGGCGCATATTTGAAGCAGACGAAGCAGGCGCGTCATCGCCTAAGCAGCTCGGCAGCGGCATCGGGATCCTGCGGGCTTGCCTATCGACGCCACGCGAAACGAGCCGCTTCTGCAAAGGAGCAAGCAGAAGCGGCCGTATATGGGAAAGCAATGTATGAATCAACCCTCTTGATAGCGAACGAATGTTTCACGTGAAACATTCGGGCGCGCAAGGTGAAGGAACTGGGAGCTAGGCGCGCGCTTCCCCGCCCTTCTTGCGAGCCGGAACCTGCTGGCCGGTAGCGGCCATGCGTTCCTCGTGCGTCATCGCAGCCAACTCGTGCACGCGAGCTACGTCCACGCCCAGCGCGTCGGCCAGACGGTCGCCGTACTCGGGATCGGCCTTGTAGCAGTGGGCCGCATGGCGCAAGCGAATGTTCTCGGTCACGCCGTTCATGTCGGCCGCCGTGTTCGCGATCAGCACGGCGCGCTGCGGCTCTTCCATCAGGCGATACAAGTCTCCCGGCTGATAGAAGGTGTCGTCGGTCGGGTCGTCCGCCGGATCCCATGCATCCATCGGCCCGAACAGGTCCATCGGCGGCTCGGCCGCGTCCGCCTGCTGCTGCCATTGGCCGTAACTGTTAGGCTCGTAGCCAATCGTGCTGCCGAAGTTGCCGTCCGTGCGCATGGCTCCATCGCGGTGGAACTCGGCATAGGGGCAGCGCGGCTTGTTCACCGGAATGTGGTTGTGGTTGACGCCCAGGCGGTAGCGCTGCGCGTCGCCGTATGCGAACAGGCGGCCCTGCAGCAGCTTGTCGGGCGACAGTCCAATGCCCGGCACCAAGTGCGTCGGCGCGAACGCGGCTTGCTCCACCTCGGCGAAGTAGTTCTGCGGGTTGCGATTCAGCTCGAGCGTGCCCACTTCGATAAGCGGGAATTCCTTCTGGCTCCACGTCTTCGTGATGTCGAACGGGTTCTCCTTGTAGTTCTTCGCCGTAGCTTCGTCCATGATCTGAACGCAGAAGCGCCAGCTGGGGAACTCGCCGCGCTCGATAGCGCCGAACAGGTCGCGCTGGTGGCTTTCGCGGTCGCCTGCGATAATTTGGCCGGCTTCTTCGTTGGTGAGGTTCTTGATGCCTTGGTTGGTCTTGAGGTGGAACTTCACCCACACACGCTGATTTTCCTCATTGATCAGGCTGAACGTATGACTGCCGAAACCGTGCATGTGGCGGTAGCTGGCCGGGATGCCGCGATCCGACATGACGATGGTCACCTGGTGCAGCGCTTCGGGCAAGCTGGACCAGAAATCCCAGTTGCTTTGGGCGGAGTGCATGTTGGTGTGCGGGTCGCGCTTCACCACGTGGTTGAGGTCGATGAACTTCTTAGGATCGCGCAGGAAGAACACCGGGGTGTTGTTGCCTACGAGATCCCAGTTGCCGTCGGGCGTGTAGAACTTCATGGCGAAGCCGCGAATATCGCGTTCGGCATCGGCCGCGCCGCGCTCGCCCGCCACTGTCGAGAAGCGCACGAACACCTCGGTTTCGGCTCCGGGCTGGAACACCTTCGCCTTCGTGTAGCGCGTGATGTCGCCGGTCACCTTGAACGTGCCGTACGCGCCCGACCCCTTCGCGTGCATGCGCCTCTCGGGGATAACCTCGCGATCGAAGTGCGCCAACTTCTCGATCATCCAGTTGTCCTGGAGCATCATGGGGCCGCGCTCTCCTGCGGTCAGCGTGTGGTTGTTGTCGGCGACGGGGTTTCCGACTTCGTTGGTAAGCCTGGTGGTATCGAACTGGTCGGTCATGGGAGGGCTCCTTCTTTTCTGGTTGAGAATCGCCTGTCTTGTTGCGACGATCTTACCAGGGTAGGAAGGATTGTTGCCCCTTAATGAGACAAATTCTTATTTACAACACAGTATCGAATTATGTACACCTGCGTACTGGCGAGCTACTTCCCTGCAGAAGGGTCCCCGCACATGCCCAGAAACAGCACCGCCCCTTGCTTGGATTTGATCTCGTACAAAAACGGGCGATCCAGGTTGAAATCCAGTTCGCCCACAACCGCAGGATCCGGAAGGGCTGACATGGCCATGATGTCGACCTTGGTGTACGCGCTGGCTTCGACGCCGTTTTCGTCAAGCCCGATGTGGCCCTCCTGCGCCACGCTTGATACGTACGCCGGGATGTCGGTAAGGTTCGAGAAATCCGCCTGATCGCTGAAAGCCCTGTTCACGCCAAGCTTTTTCAGCGATGAAACCAAGTCGTACGAGCTGTCGAAACTAAACTTCGGAACATGGTACGTTACGAACGCTTCTCCAGTCGAATCAGCCGTGAACGCCTCTTCGAGCGCGGCGGCATCGGCCAGCAAATCCCGAGCATGCACGCCCTGCGCCGGGAGCACGAACGTCATCTGGCTTCCGTCCGCAAAGCCCAAGCTTGCGCGCGTGTACGTATCGGTCGCGCGAATCTCCTGAGGTCCGTCAAGCCGTTGAACCATGAAATCCGCCGTCACTTTTCCGGTTTCGGCGTTGAACGTTTCGGGGGAAACGGATTCGGCATCGAATGCCCTTGACCACTCGCTTTTGAAATACACAGTGTTGATCAGGGAAATCAGCTGCTGACTCTCGCTTTTGAACTGCGGAGCCAGCGTTCCCTCGGTGTTATCGGCAACCCATTGCCCCATCGCCTTGTCCGCTTCGGGGGTGCCGAAATCCGTCTGGAACAACGATGCGTAGAATTGATCGCGCATGACGTCGACGAACCCTTGGTTGAATTCGGCGTCGGGGCTCATCCATACGGAGTTGGCCAGCTTGACGTTCGAGTATTGATCGGCGGCAAGCAGACGCAGCAAATTACCGCACTGCTGCGCGGTAACGTCGACGTTGTCCGCACCGAGCAAGGCCGCGATCTCGTCCTGCGTGCTGCCTGCGGCTCCCATTTGCGTCATCGCCAGAGCGTAGTAAAGGCTTGCGGGCGAGTAGTTCTCGTTTGCTTCGGACGCCTCCGCAAACACGGCAGGTGCGCTCCGGTAGGAGAACGTGCTCAAGTTATCGAGGAACGCCTGGTCAAGTTTGTTGTCTTCGAGAACTTTACTCTGAGCTTCATAGTCGTCGGCAGCGGGTTTTTGCGGAAGAGCGGCTTGCAGCACCGTTGCCACGCCGTCGTACGAAGACACAACGCCGCCGTTCGAGTTCGAGCATGCCGCCAAGACCGCGCCTGTTGTCAAAACCAACGCAAGCGCGCATGCGCCCTTGCGAAACAGCCTGTCATCCATCATGCAACCTCCTCGTATGCGAATTTCACGCGCGACATGTCGATGACCTGGGCGCATGGATTCCACCCTGCACCGTGCGCCCTTGAGGGGGCGGCGTATCGTCGCCTTGAACCATAACACGATCGTGCATCGAACTATGTCGGCGTTCGGCCAAAGAAATGCATCTGGGGTTTCGACCGCCACGATGGACGCAAGCGGGCGGGGACGGGGACGAGGGCGGGCAGCGGACGCGCACCCAGCAGTTTCGCAGCGTCGCCAAGCTTCTTGGGACGGGGACGAGGGTGGGCAGCGGACGCGCACCTGTTCGCAAAAAAGCAGCCGCGCACGACCTGCGTGCGCGGCTGCCCAGCGAAGAAGATCTGGAAAAGCAGACCTTTTCGCTGAAGGGAGGGAGGAGGGTAATTAGCTCTGAATATACGAAGCGGCACTCTGCCCGCCGATGCGCCCCCAGGTAAAGCAATTGGAAAGCGTGAATCCCATGTAGGCGGAATTGCAGCTTGCCTCGCCACCTACGAACAATCCGGGAATAATCTGTCCGTCAGCACGCAGGACCTCGGCTTTTTCGCTTCGAGCAACGCCGCCATACGTAATGATTTCGCACGGAACCACGGGAACAGCCACATACGGCGCAACCAGCTTAGTCGTGGGGAAGCCGCCAAACTCCTTGTCTACGCCAGCGTCAACCGCGGCATTGTATGCATCGATCGTAGCGGCAAGGGCGATCGGATCGACGCCCATGCTCTTCGCAAGCTCTGCGGCATCGGAGCCCTTCACGTACTCAAGACCTTCGCCGCGAACCACCTTGCCACCAGCAGCTGCAACCGTGGCCTCGTCGGATATCTCCCACACATACCCCGCACCGTCACGATGCATCTTGTCGAAAATAGGGCTGTTGAGATCTTGGCTCATGTACCCCTTGCTGGTCTCGTCAACAAATCGATTGCCGTCGGAGCCAACTAAAATCATGTTCGGGAGATTCGTGAACCCATTCAAGTTCGCACTGGCCGAGGTTCCCTCGTGTTCGCTCATGATGGTGTAATCCTTGAGGATGCACATCATGTGGTTTATGTGCGACAGAAGCGCCCCGGAATTTGATGCCGCCACCAAGCCATCGCCTTCGCAGTTAGGATGCCCTATGCCGAAAGTACCGGCTTTTTCGGGATCGAACCGAGCAGCCAGCTCGGCATTGTGGGCAAACCCGCCCGTTGCCAGCATAACCGCCTTTGCCTTGATGCGCCGCTGCTTGCCCTTGGACTCCACAACCGCGCCTTCAACGCGCCCTTCGGCATCCAGAAGCACTTCCACCAGCTTCGTGCCCTTCTCAACCTGCACGCCCAAATCGTCAAGACAAGCCGAGAAGGCAATCGCGAAACCGCCGCCCGCGCCGTCCACGTTATGCATCATCTGCAACGGCCCGTAGTAAATGTCTATCCTGTCAAGGAAAGAGACGCCCACACGATCTGCCAACCAGTCGATAGTCTTACCGCAATTCTCGACGGTGATTTTGGTCAACGCGGGATCCAGGCGATACGACGCATTGTTCATCAGGTTCGCGTACATCTGGTCAAACGTCAACTCGATGCCTTGTTCTTTCTGAAACTTGGTATCGTAGCCAGCGATCATGCCTTGAGACATGGCCGTAGTGCCGCCGATCATATCGCCCTTTTCAATAACAAGAACGTTTTCTGCTCCGTTGTCCTTCGCCTCTACCGCACACGCCAACCCACACCCGCCGGCACCGCACACCAAAAGATCAACCTCCTGATCCCAGGCAGCCGACGTGCTGGAGCCTCCTTGATCCGCCTGCGGAGCGCAGCCGGCCAATGCCCCCAAAGCCAAAACCGCGCTTCCAACGGCGGCGCTTCCAATGAAACTGCGTCGTGAAATCCCCTGCTGCATGATGCCCTCCATTCCGATCAAGACCGAGCGAGAAGCACTTCGTCTGCAAACCGCCGTCCTGACCACACCAATTCGTCTGTCGAAAACAAGCTCGCACAGCCCTTCGACAAACTCAGGTTAAAGTGCCCTCGAAGCCCGCACATCTCCCATTCTGGGTCGAATCCGCCGCTCAGCCCCTCCCTCATTTTGGGTTGAATACGCCCTCGCCCAACCTTTTCGGCCAAAACAGGGTTGGCACGAGCTCGATCCTGTCGCACAATGAATCGCGATCCAACAACACGACCAGGGAGGGGAGCGGTTGATGGACGACGTGCGTTCTAAACAGCGCCACCTTCTTGTCATGTGGTGCACCCTTGGATTCTCGGCATTCAAAGCGGCCCAATCGGTCCTGTATTCAACGGCCGTGCTAACGTCCGACACAACCACTGTGCTTATTGCCGGCTTTGATTTCAGCGTTGCGTCGGCCCTGTTCGTGCTGCTGGCCGATACCCTCATCGTCATAGCTGCGCTGCGCGGGCGGCTGCCCGCAATGTCCGTGCCGATCGTTGTTCCCTCGGCGATTCTCGCAGCCGCAGCTTGCTTTTCGTTTGCCGGTGGTTTTTCCACGATGGATCCAGCGGTCTCTCTTCTGGTTCTTGCGCTGGCCCAAGGGATCTCCACCGCCATGCTGACCCTGGCCTGGGTAGAACTGTTCACCACCATGAAACCCGCCGACAGCATGAAGGCGCTTGCTTTCGCCATGCTGCTTGCATCTTTGGTTTCCTACGCTCTCCGGCACGCCCCCTCCCCTGTCATCCTGATCGCCGTTCTGGTTTTGCTGCTAGCAAACGTGGCCCTTTGCCGAAAGGCGAAATGCGAAGCGAACGCGGTGCCGCAAAACGAGCCTTCCCGCGGATCGGCGTCGCAGCTTGGAACCAACGCGACGCGCTCGTACCTGAAGGGATTTCTCTCGATCGGGGAGGGATTGCTGTCGCTCTTGGTGCTGGGATGCACCGTCGGAATCATCAACGGGTTCATGGTTGTGCAACATTACAACTTCGAAGGATCGTCCCTTGCCTCCTCCTTGGGAGTCATCGCCGCATCGGTCGCTTTCTTTGTCATGGCGTACGGATTCCCCAAGACGTTCAGCGCGTCGCGCGCGTACCGCGCGCTCTTCCCTCTTCTGACCGGAGTGCTGATTGTGTGGCCGTTCGCGAACTTCCAATACGGCTACTTCGTAAGCGCCGCGTTCGTAGCCGGCCATAGCCTGATATCGACGAGCGTCATGTTCCTGATCGTCCGCGAGTCTCACGAAAGCCGGTTGAACCCGTACGTGTTTATGGGAACGTCGGTCGTGCTTATTCGACTGGCATCGATGCTGGGGATCGTGGGCGGCTCGGCCATAGCGGGACTGGACATAAACCCGCCGTTCAAGACCATGCTCGTGTTTTGCATCGCCGTATACCTCCTTTCCCTTGCGCTGTTGTTCATGCTGCGCATCAGAAAACGCTCCGCCACAACGACCAGCAGCAACGATGCGGAAGGAAGCGCACCTTCTTCTGCCGAGAACGGCTCGTTTTGCGCGACGGGACAAGAGATTTCCGTTCGATGCAAGCTAACGGATAGAGAGTCGGAAATACTGCTGCTACTTGCTCGCGGAAGAAGCAGCACGTACATCGGCGAGGCTCTGTACTTGTCCCCCAACACCGTTCGCGGACATATCAAGAACATCTATGCAAAACTGGAAGTGCACTCGAAGCAGGAGATCATCGACCTGTTCACCGATCAAGCGGAGTGAGTCCATCCCCGCGCGGACGCGGGCGGGACGGCGGATATAGAGCGGGGTGGTAGTTGCGGGCCGCCTCGCAGCGGCCGCGCTGCGGAAGCGGGCGCGAATCGGGACCCCCTGTGACAATTTCACGAGCGTACGAAGCCGCCAATCGGCTGCACCCCAAAACGCGACCATGCCTTTTGCCGACAAGGCGCTGCTGA
>ERZ836760.2210-NODE-2210-length-16411-cov-6.118489_pt1 | contig 16411 bp, 18 predicted proteins | sample MGYA00519941_ERZ836760 | MGnify/ENA primary metagenome ERZ836760 (study PRJEB31850, sample SAMEA3708807) | human gut metagenome | biome: human gut; feature: human-associated habitat; material: faeces | place: China | collected 2014 ... | reverse complement strand
ATAAATTTTTAATATAATTTTTAATAATTATTATATTTAGTTATTATTTTTCAATAATATATTATACAAGCTACTTACCTAATTTAAAATTTGCTATAATCTCATAAAAGCCCATGCTAAAATAAGCTCTGGGCCTTTACCTTAAATTATTTTCTTAATCCTAATTTTTCAACTATTGTTCTATATCTATTGATATCTTTTTTAGCAACATAGTTTAATAAGTTTCTTCTTTTACCAACCATTTTTAAAAGTCCTCTTCTTGAATGGTTGTCTTTTTTGTGAACTTTTAAGTGTTCTGTTAATTCATTAATTCTTTCTGTTAAAAGAGCTATTTGTACTTCTGGAGAACCAGTGTCATTTTCTTCTCTTTTATATGTGTTAATTATTTCTTGTTTTCTTTCCTTTGTCATTTTTACACCTCCTATTTTTATTTATCCTTTAACTGAGCTTAAGATTTGGTGCTTGTCTTGAAGCTAAGTAAAAGGTATGTTTTTCAACATTTTTATTTTACTATATTTTTTATAAAAATTCAAGTAGTAATAGTAAAAAAGTAAAATTTATATGTGTTCATTGCATCTTCTTCTGTTACATTTTTTCCTCCATAATAAAAATACCTTTTATGATATATTTTATATTATAAAAGGTATTTTCTAGTTCATATAAAATTTCTTACATTTCCTATTAGAATGATAAAGTCAATCGAAATGTTGTAGCACTGTAAGCACCACCATCATCGCAACCATAAGTAAAATTGCTATCTTTAAAATAACTAATTGTACTATACGAACCTCCACGCATAAAAAATGGCTGATAAGTATAAGGAAATACCCCTCCTCCTTTAAACCATGTTGCAGGCATGAATGTCGCAGACTGACCGTCGATCGTCAGATGTTTCATATATTCCATCTCCTTTATTATTTTTTTCTGCTAATTCATAATCGTCTCCATTCGCTGAAGTATATACTGTTTTATATTTTGTACTTATTGATTGTTCTTTACTTGTTTCTCCATATAAATCTCCATTTGTGTTTCCACCATATTTTTTTAAGTTAGCATCTCCATTATCTAAATATGCAGCAGTTCTTTCCCATGCTCCCCCATTTAAATCATATACTCCATTTGCATTATATGTGGTTGACTGCATTTTATTTATTGTATATATTTCTTCTAATACATCTGTGCCTCCTGTATATAATAATGTATTTTTATTTTGTTCTACTTTTTGCTTATTTGTTCCATATTTGCTATGTGACAAATATAATATTGATCCCCACTCACTATTTTTACTCATATGGCTATTTAAACTTATATCTTCGCTATATGTTGCTTGTTTTCCTGCTTTATATTGATTATTTATTGTCATTTGTTCTAAGGCTTTTTTTCCCGGCTTTACACTTATTCTACTTGCATCACCATCAGTATATTCTCCTGTTGTCTCAAATTTTCCTACCCATATTCCTGGAATCTCTCCAAATCCTCCTCCATATTCTGCATTACTAGTAAATGCTGGATGTACTAACCATTTTGTTTGTCCTGCTCCCTGTTCTTCAGGATTCATTGTTATTTCACCTGTTTCACCATTTAAAAAATGATTTGTTGTATCTAAAAATGCTATCTCAATTGTTCCTGCTTGATTTGTATGGTATCCTTCTGTTATTTTATATGCATATCTTGGTATCCACACCCACATACTCCCATCATTTGTCATTGCATTTGCCCATTTACTTCCTCCTTGAGTATCTGCTTCAGGTCCTACATATTTTATTGGTTTCATATTCCCTTTTAATGCTGGAGCATTTACATTTGCTTTTCTGTCTCCATTTGATACATCATTATAGCTATACCACTCTGAATCACTTGTAGTTGTTTCTTCCCATAAAAATTCTTCCACTTTTACTGATATTGTATTTATATTTCCTGCTTTGTCTGTAACATTAAAATCAAATATTCCATTCTTTGTTACTTTATATGTTGTATCATTTTCTTTTGTTATAAAATCATTTGTCTTATTCGTTATACTTACTACTCCTGATTCATTATCTATAGCACTTATATTTATTGTTGCTTCTTTTGCACTTTGTGATTCCATACTTACAATTCCACTTCCTGTAGGTAATATCTTATCTATATTACCTACATTTCCTGTGGCTGTTGGTCCATAATTTGTGCCATCTGTTAACCTTGCATATATCGGTCCATTTTCTGTCATTTCTACTTTTGCTTGACTGTTATAATTATTCCATATCTTTCCATCTTTACTATATTGTAATTGATATTTTTCTGTTGATGCTGTTATTGTTACTGTTACATTTCCATTTGTCCATTCACTTGGAGAATAACTAAAATATATATTGCTATTTCCTCCTGGTATTTCCTCAGTTGAACCTATTATTCCCACTGATACTATTTCATTCCCTGCATTATCTATTGCTTTTACTTTTATATCATAACTTACTTGTGGACTTAACCTTCCAAATGTATATACATTACTTGTTTGTTCTTCTGTCCAACTATTTCCTCCATCTTTACTAAATCTATATCCTCTTATTCCACTTTTTCCATCTATTCCTGTTGCTTCTTGATCTGTTGCACTTGCTGTTACTTTTATTCTATCTACTCCTTCTACTAATGTTGGGACTGATATATTGGGTTTTAATCTGTCTATATTTGTTATTCTCGTACTTATACTTCCTGTTGCTTGGTTAGTATCTTGATTATATAACCTTGCATATATTGTTTCATTATTATTTTCTACTATTATATCTCCTGTATACATTTGCCAACTTCTATCATCTTTTGAGTATTGGATTTTGTAATCTGTTGCTGTATTGGTCATTTTTACTGTCACTGTTCTATTTGTCCAATTCGTTGGTGTTTTTGTTATTTGTATTTTTTCTTGTGGATTTGGTAATTCATTTGTTGTTTCACTTATAACTGCGGTTTCTCTTTCATTTCCTGCATTGTCTATTGCTTTTACTTTTAATTGATAGCTTGTTCCTGCATTTAATCCTGTAAATATATATGTTCCACTTGTTTGCTCTTCTGTCCAGTTGCTTCCTCCATCTTTACTAAATCTATATCCTCTTATTCCACTACTTCCATCTGTTTCTGTTCTTTCTGCATCTGTTGTATTTCCTTCTACTACTATTGAGTTTGTTGTTTTTCCTTGGATATTTACTGCAAATTCTTTTGGTTGTAATCTATCTATATTATCTACTACATATGTTGTGTTCTTTCCTGCTTTTCCTCCTTTTGTTAATCTTGCATATATTACCTTATTTTCGCTTACTTCTATTGGACCACTATAACTTGTATATTTACTTCCATCTAATGAATACTCTATTCCATATCCTTGTTCTCTTGTACTTATTTCTACTCTTACTGGTCCTTTCGTCCATCCATTTGGCTCTTTTGCAAAACTTATTCTTCCTTCTCCATCTGGTACTGTTATTTCTTCTTCTGTTGTTCCATTTGTTGTATTTGTTTCTACTTCATTTCCTGCATTATCTACTGCTTTTACTTTTATTGGATATGTTGTTCCTGGTTGTAAGTTTTCATATGTATATTTTCCTTCTGTTATTAATCCTGTCCAATTACTTCCATTATCTTTACTAAATTTATATCCTTTTATTCCACTTTTTCCATCTTTTGCTGTTGCTTCTTTATCTATTGTACTTGCTGTTATTTCTAATCTATTCTTTATTCCTTTTATTGTTGGTGCAAATGTGTTTGGTGCTAATCTATCTATATTTTCTATTTTTTTCTTTACTACTTCTGTCTTTTCGTTCTTTTCATTTACTCCTCTTGCTTGGATTTCTGTTCCATTATCCTGTACTTCTATCTCATTTTCATATTTATTCCAGCTTTTTCCTCCGTCTATACTATATTCCTTACTTACCCTTGTTACATTACTTGTTATCTTTACCTTTACTTTATCCCTTGTCCAATTTTCTGGTGTACTTGTTATTGTTATTTTTACCTTGCTTATATCTACTTCTGTATTTTCTTCTCCATCTTCATTTCCTACATATGTTGTATCTTCTATTGTTACCTCAAATCTATATCCTTCTTTTGTTACTACTATTACTACCTTATTTTCATGGTCTGCTGTTACTTCTTTTGCTTTCCTAAACATTTTGTCTTCTTTTACTGCTTTTGCATATTTGTCTAAGAAATCGTCTATATTTATAGTATAATCATCTGCATATTCTCCATGTTTTATTACTTCTAATTGTTCTTTATATGTAGCTATTTCTGTTTCTACTTTTGCTTCATCACTTTTATTTATTATTCCATTATCTCCTGTTATCGATACTATTGATATTCCTGCTAATATTAATAACACTATTATTGTTACTACTAAGGCTATTATTGTTATACCATGATTATTTTTTTGCATTTTTTCCTCCACTATTATTTATTATATTTAATGTTAATTTTTACAATCTTGAATCTTTTATTAACTTATAGTTATTTTTACTCATTGTTGTATCAACTATACATAATACTTTCATTTTTAAGCTTCATCCTGTAGCCTTTATTTTATCCTATATCATTTTTATTATTTTTTCAATAGGAAGTAAAAAATGTATAACTTTTGTAATCTTCCTGAAATATTTTTGTAATTTTTATAGTTCCATTCTGTAAGTTCTTTTATTTTTTACTGTACAATATATTTTAAATATTCTTAACTTTTATTGGATGTTTCTTTTATGAAAGTAAAAAATTTAAATGGAAATTTAAATATTATTGGTAAAAATTTAAAAAAATATAGAAAGTTAAAAAAAATGTCTCAACCAGAAATTTGTAGAAAATTAGATTTAATTGGCGTAACTATGTATATATGTGATATTTATGAAATAGAATATGGTAAAAAAACTGTAAAAGATTTTGAAGCTCTTGCTTTTTGTAAAGTCTTAGGCATATCTCTAGAAGATTTATATGATGATACTGATCAGTATTATGAAGCATAAAATTTTTATATAAATTTTTTCTATTTTAATCTTTGTTCAATTTAAAAAATAGTATAATTAAAAATTATACTATTGCAAATGTTAATTCTCCTTTTACTGCAACCTTTCTTTCAACGGTTGCTATTGCTTCTCCTATACCAATCGGTCCTTTTCTTTTTATTATTTTAACTTCCAATTTTAATCTATCACCTGGTATTACTTGCTTTTTAAATCTAAGTTTATCTATTCCCCCAAATAATGCATTTTTTCCTTTATTTTCTTCCATTGATAAAATTGCTACTGCTCCTGTTTGAGCTAATGCTTCTACAATTAATACTCCTGGCATTATTGGATTTCCTGGAAAATGTCCTTTGAAGTAATATTCATCTTTGCTTACATTTTTATATGCTGTACAACTTTCACCTGGGATATATTGTTCAACTTCATCAATCATTAAGAAAGGCTCTCTTTGTGGAATTATATTTTTTATCTCTTCTTTATTTAACATATTTTTCTCTCTTTCTGTTTAATCAATTTATATAAAATTGTTTATCATATTAATTTTACTTTATTCTATTATTTTCTATTTTCTTAAATTATATTTTCACTTTTTATTTCTAGTATTTTTCATTTTTTAATATACCTTTCGATATATATTTTTATTTAACCATCTACTTTATTTTAATCAATTCTGTTCCATACTCTACAATGTCTTCATTCTTCATGCAAATTTGAACTATTTCTCCATCATACTCTGATTCTATTTCGTTCATTAATTTCATTGCTTCTACTATACATACTACTTGCCCTTTATGTACTTTGTCTCCCACCTTTACAAAAGGTTCTTTGTCTGGTGCTGAACTTGCATAAAAAGTTCCAACCATTGGTGATTTTATAATTTTATAATTTTCTTCTTTTTTGGCTTGTTCTTCAACTTTTACTATACTAGTTTCTTCATTTGTTTTTATTGTAGGCACTGTCAGTGGAGCACTAGCTTCTATCACACAAGGTTCTATTTTAGTTATTTTATTATTTTCTCCCTTTTTCATACTTATTTTTATTCCTTCTGGAAATTCTATCTCTAATGAATCTAATTTTGACTCTCCCATATCATCCATTAATTTTTTTATTTCTTTATATTCCATATTCATATTACCTCACATCTTCATATTTCTTTAATAAGATACTACTATTATGTCCACCAAATCCTAACGAATTTGATATTGCATATTTTATTTCTAAATTTCTTCCTTCATTTGGAACTATATCTAAATCGCATTCTTCATCAGGTACTTCGTAATTAATTGTTGCAGGAACAAATCCTTCTTTTATTGCTTTTGCACATACAATTGCTTCTACTCCTCCTGCTGCTCCTAATAGATGTCCTGTATGTCCTTTTGTAGAACTTACCATTACTTTTTTAGCATTTTCTTCTCCTAATGCTGTTTTTATTGCTTGTGTTTCAAATGTATCATTTAGATGTGTTGATGTACCATGTGCATTTATATATGTTATTTCTTCTGGATTAATGTTTGCTTCGTTCATAGCAATTTTCATAGCTCTTGCTCCACCTTCTCCTCCTGGTGCTGGTGATGTTATATGATATGCATCTGAAGTTGCTCCATATCCTACTATTTCTGCATAAATTTTTGCCCCTCTTTTTTTGGCATGTTCTAATTCTTCTAAAATAATTATTCCTGCTCCTTCTCCCATTACAAATCCACTTCTTTCTTTGTCAAATGGAATACTCGCCCTTGTTTTATCTTCTGATTTTGTTAATGCTTTTATATTTGTAAATCCTGCTATACTTAGTGGTGTTATTCCTGCTTCTGTTCCTCCTGCTAATACTATATCTTGATATCCATGTTTTATCATTCTAAAACTCTCACCTATACAATGAGTTCCAGATGCACATGCTGTTACCATTGCCATAGATTCACCTTTTGCTCCTATGTCTATTGCTACATTTCCTGTTGCCATATTTAATATTCCCATAGGTATATACATAGGAGATACTCTATCAGGACCTTTTTGCATGCATTTTTCATGTTCATTTTCTATTGTTTCAATTCCACCTATTCCTGAACCAACTATTACTCCAACTCTTTCCATATCTTCTTTTTCTTTATCTAATCCACTATCTTTCCATGCTTCTCTTGCTGCTACCATAGCATATTGTGAAAATTTGTCTAATCTTTTTGCTTCTCTTTTGTCAAAATATTTTTCTGCATCATATTCTTTTAATTCTGCTGCTAATTTTACTTTAAAATTTTCTGTATCAAAATATGTTATATTATCTATCCCACATTTTCCTTCTTTTATGCCTTCCCAAAATTCTTCTACATTATTTCCTATTGGAGTTAAAGCTCCTAATCCTGTTATAACAACTCTTCTTTCCATTGTTTTCTTTTTTCCTTTCATTTTCTTAATAATTCGTATTATATAATTTTAAAATTATAATTAATTATCTCTATTTTTTTATTTCATATATTTATAATTAAATATTTAACTCAATGCACAACTTATTTCAATTTTATTGTATTGAAATAATCAGCTTTTATTTTGATCCTATATAAGTTTTTTCTTGTTTAGCACATCGTCATTCCACCATCTACACTTATTACTTGACCTGTTATGTATGAACTTTCTTCTGTTCCTAAAAAATAAACTAAATTTGCAACTTCTTTTGCTTTTCCCATTCTTTTTAATGGTATTTGATTATATATATTTTCTTTTATATTTTCTCCTAATACTGCTGTCATATCTGTTTCTATAAATCCTGGAGCAACTGCATTTGCTCTTATATTTCTTGATGCTAATTCTTTTGCTATACTTTTTGTAAATCCAAGTATTCCTGCTTTTGATGCTGAATAATTGCATTGTCCTGCATTTCCTACAACTCCTACAACAGATGATAAATTTATTATGCTTCCTTGCCTTTTTTTCATCATATACTTTGATACTATTTTTGTCACTATATATGTTCCTTTTAAATTTACATCTATTACTTTAGTAAATTCTTCTTCACTCATTCTCATTAATAAATTATCTTTTGTTATCCCTGCATTATTTACCAATACATCTATGCTTTCAAATTTTTCTATTGCTTTTTTTACTAAATTTTCTATTGCTTCTGAATCTGTTACATCTGCTTTAAGTATTAATGATTTTACTCCTTTTTCTTCAAATTCTTTTTTTAAGGCTTCTACATCTGTTTTATCTGAAACATAATTTGTTACAATATTGTAACCATTTTCAGCAAATTTTAAAGCTACTTCTTTTCCTATTCCTCTTCCTCCACCTGTTATAAATACTGTTTTATTTTCTTTCATAAAAAATACATTCCTTTCTCACTTTATTAAAAAGGTATTCATATCAATAAAATATTTATGTTTTTTTAACTATTTTCTCTCCTTTTTAACTATATTTATTTTAATTTTTTATTAAAATATTTATATTTTAAATTATGTCTAAATCTAATAAATTATATTGATTTTTCATATTCAATATATTTTTCTAAATCTGCTACTGTACTAATATTAAATGTCTTTGCAAGTTTATTATCTTTTTTTACAAATGTAGTTAGTGTTTTCCCTGGTCCTATCTCTACATATTCGTCTACTTTTTCCTTGTTCATTAATTCTATTGTTTTGTCAAACCTTACTGGGCTTATTATGTGATTTGCTAATATTTCACATATATTATCATTTTCATTATAAAAAGATCCTTCTATGTTTTTTATAACTTTTACTTTACCTTTACTAAATTCTATCTTTTCTAATTCTTTTTTGTATTCTTGTTTTGCTTTTTCTAATTTTATTGTATGGAATGGTCCACTTGTTTTTAATTTTACCACTCTCTTTGCACCTATTTCTCCTAATTTCCCTACTGCTTCATCTATTGCTGAACTTTCTCCTGATATTACTGTTTGCACACTACAATTGTAATTTGCTGGTACTATAAATTTTCCATTTTCCCTAAATTCCTCGCATACTCTTTCTATTTTACTTGAATCTAATCCTATCACTGCTGCCATTGAATATTCTTCTTTAGGTTGCAAATTCCCCATATAATATCCTCTTTGTTTTATCAATTTTATTCCATCTTCAAAACTTATTATCTTCGAATATATCAATGCTCCATATTCTCCTAAACTTAACCCTGTTGCTATTTCTGCATTTATATTTTGAGATTTTAATACTTCTAAAATTGCTAAACTTGTTGTTAATATTGCTATTTGTGTATTTTCTGTTTTATTTAATTCTTCCTCAGGTCCTTCAAAACATATTTTTCTTACATCTATTCCCGATATTCTTGATGCATCATCATATATTTTTCTTGCTACTTCATATTTTTCATATATATCTTTTCCCATGCCTACTATTTGAGCTCCTTGCCCTGGAAATAAAAACGCTCTTTTCATTTTCTTTTTTCCTTTTATAATATATTTAGGTTTTTAAATGGGACTTACCTATAAACCCATGTATATATTTTTATCTTAACTCTATATTTCCATTAAAATACTTCCCGTATTTAGTCCTCCTCCATAACCCAATAAAATTATTTTATCGCCTTTTTTTACTAGATTACTTCTCATCATATCATCTATTGCTATTGGAATACTTGCACAAAAAGTATTTCCTTTACATTGAATATTTATATACATTTTATTGCTATCAATTTTTAATCTATTTGCTATTGAATTCATTATTTTTATATTTGATTGATGTGGTATTATATATTTTATATTTTCTATTGTTTCATTAGATTTTTCTAATAATTCATTTATGTTTTCTATTGTCTTTGTTACTGCATACTTATATATTTCTTTTCCATTCATATATATTTTATCTTCTGTTTTTGCTGTTAAAATTCCCTTTGAATCAATTTCAGAAGTTATATTTGATTCATATTTTTTACTTTGATTTAGATTTTTTCCAAGCAAAATTGCACCTGCTCCATCTGACAAAACAACTTTAGTTGCCACATCATCATCTTTTAGATTCTTTGATAAAACATCTACTCCAATTACTAATGCTTTTTTTATAGTATCATCTTGTAAATACAATCTTGCAATATCTAATGCATTTATATATCCACTACAACCAGCCAAAATATCTAAACATATACATTTTTCTATCTCTAATTTTTTTTGAATATAATTTGATATTCCTGGCATTAATAAATCTGTTGATGTTGTTGCTGTTATTATAAGACCTATATCTTCTTTTTTTATGTCTTTTGAAAAAATTTCCTTAGTTGCTTTATATGCAATATCTTCTATTTTTTCTTTTGTTGCATAATATCTATTTTCTATTCCTGTTCTTTTTTGAATGTATCCTTCTTCTAATTTCAAGCTTTTTTCTATTTGTGAATTTGTTATTTTTTCTTTTGGTAGATACATTCCAGTTTGAATTATTTCTATACTATTCAAGCTTTTTCTCCTTATCTTAAATTCATTCATCTTAAATTTGTAATAATAGCTTTAAGATAATTATAATTTATTTCATATTTTTTATTATTGTATTTATACATTATTTTTTTATTTTTTTCTATTGACCCAAATGGTCAATTCAATTAATTTAATATTCATATTTTTATGACATAAAGTGTCAATACATTTTTTAAATTTTTTATGCAATAATTAATTTAAGTTAAATTTAAGGTGATTTTATGATTAAAGAAAAAAGAAGGGAAAAAAACTATACTCAAGAAAAAATGTCTGAAATACTTGGTATTAGCCTTAGACAATATGTGCGAATAGACAATGAAGAAGATTTGCCTAGGCGTGATGTATTGCGTAATTTAATTATAGAATTAGAATTAAATGATACTGAATTAGGGGAATATATAAGAACAATGGCTAATAAAATTGCATAAAAACCTGAGAACTACGAATCGCTAGATTCACTGCTCTCAGGTTTTTAAATTCTCTAAATTTCCAAAATCATAATAAATGTTAAACTTTATACAAATTATTATTACTAATATCACTTAAAGTTTCTTATTTGAAATATGTATATTATCAATATTTGCCTTCAATTCCCTAGAAATAATATTTTGAATTTGTGCTACTTGTTCTTTAGTTAATTCTTGCTCCGAACCTATTATAACACTTATACTTTCTCCATTAACAAATACAATATTATTATTAAAACCTTTTGTAGATATTAAATTTTCACATACCATTATACTATTTTTAATTTCATTGATTTTTTTTATTTCTTCAGTTGCACTTTGTTTTTGAGTTTCCAAAGAATTACTACTATTTAGAACATTTTCATATGTTTCTAGCATTTGTGAATACATCTTATCTCTTTCAAGTTTTGATTTCACAAAATAATCACCGGCTTCTTTTATATTTGTTCCACTTGTTTGAACTGTTGTATTTTCTTTTGTCAAATTTTCATTATTACTATTTTCTTCTGTCTTCTCTATATTCTTTCCTTGTATACTATTTTCTGCATTATTTTGATTTTTGCCCTCTTCTTCCTTTTTCTCCTGGTTCTCTGCACTACCTGTAACAACATCATCACTATTAGCTAACTTAGCATCTCCAATATCTGCTATTTGCATATCATCTGATTCCATTTGCAAGCTTGTTTCTAATGCTTGTTCATTATTGGTAGTAAAATTCAGATATCCAGCAACCACTAACATTAATGCAATCACATATACTACTACTTGATTTTTCTTTAATAATTTTTTCATAAAACTTTTAATGATACATTTTAAATATATCATTTTCTCCTTTTCTATATTTAAGTTTTTTATAAAGGATTTACCTATAAACCTTTTTTAGTATAGAGTAGCTGGAACTGAGTGATAGTTATAACTTTTTAAAATTTTGGGCGTTCGATTGAAATGAAGAATAGAATTGGTTAGGCTTTCGAATGAGGAATGTTCACGGTACCTGAAGCATGAAGGGGTCTGAGTGAAAGAGGCTCATGAGAAAGCCTTACCAATTCTTTCTGAATGGAATGAGTAGTCCAAAATTTTAAAAAGTTATAACTATCACTCAGTTCCAGCGACTAATTTTAAAAAACATCATTTAAAATTTTCAATTCATCTCAAACACCTGTATCTTATGAGTAGCTAACCCAGTTACTGCCTCAACTGCTTGAATTATACTTGTTTTTATATTTACATCACTTGCCCCCTTTGCCGTAATTATTGCTCCTTGTACTTTTGGTTCTACTATTTTTTTAGTTATTGGTACTTTTTCTCCATTTTCTTCTTTATATATTATTTCTTTTTGCGAATCTTGTTCTTGAATTTTTCTTATTCCTCCTTGAGTATCTGTTTCTTCTGTATTACTATTTTTTGATGCTTCATTGTACATTGGTACAACTTCACTAGATTCAGAATAATTGATAAAAACTTTTACTTCTCCCACTCCTTGTATCCTAGATAATATTGTTTCTAAATTTTTTTCTAGTTCTTTACTTGTATTGCTAGATGTTTCTATTGTTGTATTATTCATATTCTGAGCTAATTGTTTTGAATTTTGACTATTTTCATCTTGTTTATTTTTTTTACTATTTCCATTCCAAATTGCATTTATTGCTACAACTGTTATTATGAGTATTACTACTAAAAATACCAAATTTTCTATTTTCTTTTTGTTATTTCCTTCTTGTTTTTCCTCTTCTGTATTTATTAATTTTTTTAATTTATTTCCAAGCATTTTTCCTTCACCCCATACTCTTCCATTAAAAATTTTTTTATCTTTTGTTTATCTTCATTTGTGATTTTTTCACTTTTATTACTTTTTTCTCTTTCAACAATATTGGTATTTATTGGTCGTATTTTTTGTATCTCTTCTACTACTTTATTTTCTAATGTTAATTTATCATTAACTTTATTACTTTCATTCTTTTTTACTTGCAATTTAATTTTTGAAATTTCTGAATTTTCCTCACTATCATTTAATTTTGCTTCTACTTCACAATTTAATATGTCATAACCTTGTTCTTTTACTTTTTTACTTATATCTTTTTCTAATTTATCTATATATAGTTCTTCTATTCTTTTATCCATCGATGTTTGTGTCGTTTTTTCTGAAGTTGATACATAATTATTATATTTCTCTATTTCAAAATTGCTTACATCTATTGTTTGTTTATTTTTTATAAATGGAGATATTATTGTAAATAAAATATATACTCCCATTACCATTCTTATATATTTTTTTGTTTTATTATTTGGCAATATCATTTCTAATATCGAAACAACTACAATCGCCAATCCTAATCCCTTCGCCCAAGAACTTAAAAACTCAATCATAAACTCCCCTCTATCTATACATCATTCCTGTGTTTGATATCTTTACTACTAAAGCTGTTCCAATAATTAATAATACTGATATTGTTGTTAATATTGCTAAAAATATTTTAAATATATCTCCTACTTGCTCTATTAAACTAACAATATTTTTATCAGCTATTGGTTCACATATACCTGCTAATAATTTATATGTAATTGTTAAAATTGCTAATTTTAAAATTGGAGCAATACATATAGCTATTACTACTATAACTCCTATTAGTCCAACTGCATTTTTCAAAATAATTCCACATCCTAAAACAGTATCAACTGCATCTCCTAGTATTTTTCCAACTACTGGAATTGCTGTGCTAACTACTGCTTTTGTTGTCTTAGCAGTTATTCCATCTACACTACTAGACAATGTACCTTCAAGCGAAACTACTCCTACAAATATTGTTAATACTATTCCTAAAAACCATATTATGCTTGACTGAAAAAACTTAGATAGTTTTCCAATTTGAAAGTTGTTAGATATTTTAGAAATAACTACTAATCCTGCAAAAATTAATACTCCTGGTATTATTATTGTTTGTATTATATTTCCTATAAAATTAATCATAAATAATATTATAGGCTCTAAAACTCCACTTGTTGCTATGCTACCTGTATACAACATCAATGCTATTAATAATGGTACTAATAAATTCATAAATCCAACTAAATTATTAGTAGTATCTTGTACTAATTTTACTATTCCAGAAAAACTAGACATTATTATAGTTACTATTAATATATATTGAACATAATAAATTAGTTTCGATATACTTTCATTTTCTAAACTTTCACTAATTGCCTTTAAAATGCTATGTATAACTATTATTACTAATATACTTCCTACTGCTTTTATACTGTCGACAAATTCTTGTCCAAGTAAACTTAAAATTTTTTTAAAAATTGAACTGTTATCAACTTCTCCTTTTATTGCACTATTAAAAAAATCATTTAACTCATTCTCATCAAAAAAATCATTTGTATATTCTTTAGCACTATCAATAAACTCTCCTACCCCAAATTCTTCTTGTTGCTCTAGCATTGTTTCTTTATTACTTTCATCTTTTGTATCAGAGGCATTTGAAATTGGCATAGTTATAAATAAGATTAAAATTGTAATTATATTTATTAAAATTTTCAAATCTTACACCCCTTATTAAGTCTTATGGTAATATTTTCAATATTATTTCTAATAATGTTGATATTATTGGAATTGACATTGATATTATAATAATTTTACTTCCTAATTCTACTTTACTTGCAATAGCTGCTTCTCCTGAGTCTTTACAAATACTAACTGCAAATTCTGATAAAAATGCTATTCCTGTTATTTTTAATAATATTGATAGAAATTGGCTATTAATTGAAGCCTTATCAGCAATGGATTGTATTAACTTTACTATTCCTGTTAATTCGTCTATTACTAAAAATAGAATTAAAGCTCCTGCTATTAAACTTACATAAAGTACAAATTCTGGTTTATATTGTTTTAATAAAATAATTATTATTAAAGCAATTAAAGCAATTCCTATTATTTTTATAATTTCCATAGATTAATCTTCCTTGTTAATAAAAACTAAATTATATTTTCTTTTTATCTCTAATAAATTTTACTGTATTTATTAATGTGCAATTTATTTTCTATCTAAATATATTTATCTTTAATTTATATCAATAATAAATAAATTAGAGTTATTTAAATTTAAAGATTAAAGATTGTCCTTACTGTATCAAATAATCCACTAATTTCTTTTATTACCATTGTTAATACTATAACTAGTCCAGCTAAGGTAGTCATCATTGCTTGGTCTTCTCTTCCAGCTCTTACTAACACTTGATGTAATACTGCTACTAATATTCCTATTGCAGCTATTTTGAATAATAAATTTATATCCATTTTCATATCATCCTTCCTTTTTTTCATCCTACATTTTAATAACAAATTTGTAAAAGTTATATTAGTTATCTTTTTTCGTATTTTTTCCTTTTGAAATATTTTATTTATATTAAAACAATTATAATTGTCATTCCTACTATTGTTCCAAGTCTACTATATAATTTTTCATTTTTGTTTTTTTCTTCTCTTGCTTGTCTTATTTGATTTTCTAAAAATTCTCCGAGTTATTTCTATTTGACTTATTTGCCCCTCTACATCAGTTTGTCCTAACATTTTTGATAACATTGATATAGCATGAATATCTTCTTCATTTAAGTTTGTTTCTACTTCTTCAATAGTTTCTTGCCACGATTCTTCTGCTGATAGTTCATTCATTTTATACCTTGCTTTTGCAAATATTTTACTTATATTAGGAATACTATTCTTTGCTATATCATTAAAAATATCCGAAATTGGCTCATATGTAAATTTTATCTTAGATTTAAAAATATTTAGTGCATTTTGCATTTCTTCTAATTCTTCTAATCTATATGTATATTTTTTTGATAAGAATTTTCCTATTAGTGTTGATGATATGAATATAATAACTAACATCATGTATTTTATCATTTGCATTTCAAGTTCATTCCTTTCCTCTTTCGTTTTTAGATACACTTAAATTTCTTCTTATATATTGTATTCATCAAAAAAAATTTTAGAACTTTTATATAAATATTATTTTCTCAATTTTATTTTCTTCTATTAATTTATTTATCTGATTATTAGATTTAACATCATCTAATGTTCTGCCATGCATTGTAAAAATACCTTTTACTCCAGAAATAATTGCTTCTTGTATTGCTTCAACATCTTCTTTTGAACCAATTTCATCACAAGCAATAATTTCTGGTGCCATTGTTCGTATTAATATTTTTATTCCTTTTGCCTTTGAAATATTTTCTATGATATCTGTTCTTATTCCTATATCATTTTGTGGAACACCTTTATACATAGCTGCAATTTCTCCTCTTTCATCAACTACTCCACAAGTTCTTCCTTTAAAATTAATTTCATCTATTCCATTACTTAAATTTCTTATTAAATCTCTTAAAATTGTTGTTTTTCCTCGTCCTGGTGGAGAAACAATTAATGTATTATAGATATCTTGATTTTTTTCATCTATAACTTGTCCAATTATTTTGTTACTACAATTTAAAACTTGTCTTGCTATTCTAAAATTCAAGCTAGTTATATATTTTATATT
>ERZ836760.2209-NODE-2209-length-16413-cov-6.268615_pt1 | contig 16413 bp, 16 predicted proteins | sample MGYA00519941_ERZ836760 | MGnify/ENA primary metagenome ERZ836760 (study PRJEB31850, sample SAMEA3708807) | human gut metagenome | biome: human gut; feature: human-associated habitat; material: faeces | place: China | collected 2014 ... | reverse complement strand
CACAGCATATCCTTCTTTTGGATTATTAACTAATACATGTGTTACTGCACCTACAAATTTTCCATTTTGAATTATTGGTGATCCGGCTCATTCCTTGTATTATTCCTCCTGTTTTGTTTATTAGCCTTTCATCTGTTATTTCTATTTCCATGCTTTTGTTATTATAATTATTTTCCTTATATATTTTCTTTATTTCTATTTCATACTCTTGTACATTTTTATTATCTAAGTTACATAGTATCTTTGCCTTTCCTAATTTTATTTCATCTCTTAATGCTACTTCCATTTCTTTGGATGCATCTATATCTAAACTTGATATATTATCTACTTTGCCATATATCCCAAAACCTGTATTTTTTGATATTTCTCCTATTGTTTGTTGATTTTCAATTGTTCCCTGAATTTTCCCTGGATTTCCTTTTTCTCCTTTTGTTATATTTAAAACTCTAGTCGTTACAAACTCTCCTGATGCTATATTTAATAACTCACCTGTATCTATATCTGCTATCCCATGTCCTAGTGCTCCAAATGTTTTTGTATCAGGTTCATAAAATGTTACTGTTCCCACTCCTGCTGCACTATCTCTTACCCAAAGTCCAATTTTATATTCATCTTCATCAGTTTTTACTGGGGTTATACTACATTCTTTTGTTTGTTCATTTTGAATATATGTTACTTCAATCGTATCTCCATTTGATTTATTTACATTATCTATTAGATCATCAGTTGAAGATATATATTTATTATTTATTTTAGTTATTGTATCTCCTTCTTTTATTCCTGTATTTTCATATGGCTTATATATTTTATTATCTTTTCCTTCTATTTCAGACATTCCTACTACCAAAACTCCACTTGTATATAGTTTTACTCCTGCAATGTTTCCAACCGGTATTACTTTAGTTCTTGGCAATACTGATACATTTATGGATTTTAATGGTAATTTATCAAATAAATTTAATGTTAATTTTTTTACTCCTACTTCATCTATTTTTGAATTATTTACATTTGATGATACTGTCATGCTTTCACTTTTTTCCATCAAATTTAGTCCTAATAATGTCTTTATGGTTATTTTTTCTCCCTCAAATACTACCATTTTACCTGGTATTGATGTTATTACTAATGTATACATGTATATTATAATAAAAAAAGTCAATAATATTAAAGATTTTGTTTTCTTTTGCATTTTTTTCTCCTTTTTTTTAAGTTCTCTTTAATATTATTAACTTTTTATTTTATATTATACCTTATCATTTTTTATATTATAATTACCAGTTTAATAATAAATTATATTTGAAATATAGTATAAGCAAGCACAATTATTATTCCTTAAATTGCTCTGTATAAGTATCATATGTCCTACTTGCCTTATAGCTACTATATCTTTCTCTTGCCAAAGCCGTATAATATACACTTGCTACTTTATTATTAGTAGATTTTCCTAAATATTCATATATACTATCAGATTCTACATCTAAATTAGTATGAGCAACTATGCTTCCATAGCATCCCAATTCTCTTCTTGGATAATAATATTTTGTAGTATCTTCTATCCCTATTATACTTTTTCTCTCAAAGTCTATGTTTAAATAACCTACTTCTGGTGTAATCATAGTTACTAAATCTTTATCTGTTACCATATGATAATTATTATCATTTCCTACAATATATATTGAATTTTCTGATACAACTTCTTGATTTTTGTTATTATTTATAATTGAATATCCATTATAAACTTTACCACCAATACTTAAACCTTCCAAAAAGCTTATCATTGACATATTATTCATTATTTGTGCCCATTCTTCTTCTGTTAAATTTGGCATTTGAAAATTTATCGATGCTCCTTGTGTAAAGTTATTGTAGTTTGCTATTGCTATTGATAGATTTTTTTCTATTGTATATCTTATTACTGCCAATCTGTGGTTATTAAATTGTGAAGCTGGATCTTCTATATGTCCACTATTATCAAAAATTCTTTGATTTGATGCGAATTCATACACTACTGAAGTTCTCTCATCCACTAATTTTTTTAGTGGTTGTCCCTTTTCATCTACTGCATTTGAAGCTTTTAAATCACTAAGTCCTGATTGATTATAGAACCAATCGCTAAATTCTTTGGCTTCTTTAAAGAATTTTATTGCTAAGTCATTTGTAGTTTCATATTTTGATGAAAATTTTCCTTGTAGCTTTTTTTGTCCATTTAATATAGAAAACCATTTATCTGAATTTATATCTTTATAGTATTTTACTCCATTTAATTTTAAATATGTATATTCATTTCCATCTGGTAATATTTCTTTTAATGCTTCTTCTTGGTTTATTGGTATTCCTCTATATGTTACATTGTTTCCATTTATTTGAATGTCACTTGGATTATATAAATATCCATCTTTATGAATATATTCACTGTTAACTTTTCCATCAATTTGTATGTAATTGTCTAAGGAATATGTTATTACTACATCAGTTGCACCTGTTTTATACCTACAACTATAAAAAATATATGGTTTTAATCCAGCTAAGTTTTCTCCATCTTTATATGTTGAGTTTTCGCCTTGTTTAACATCACTTAAATCGTTTGTGTATGATGTATATATATATATACCATCATACATTGTAAATACTAATGCTGGTACATATTTATTTAATACATCACTATTGTATCCTACCATATTAAAATTAGATGCTATTGAATTGAAAAAAGTATTTACTGCTGCTTCTATATCTCTAATTTTTGAATTTTGTATGTCTGATGTACTATTATTTATAGTATTTAATTGAAAAGCTTTTACCGCATCGTATGTTGCTGTATCAAGTTTTGAATCATATAGTTCTTGTAAATTTAATGTTGATATATGATTTTGAGTATAGGCTGATAATATTAGTGATATTGGTAATATTATGATTATAAAAATTACTGCTAAATATTGTATTTTCATAAATTTATTTCCTTCGTTTATATTTAAAATTTGAAAAAAGGACGTATTTTTATATGACGCCCCTTAAAATTCTATTTTTCTAGCATTATTTTACTCCATTAGTTGATACTATTCCTCCATGTGATGCTGCAATAGTATAAGTGTCGTTTCCTGTTACTGTATAGAAAAAGTTCTTTAGTTGCTGTGATAATGTTGTATTAGTGTTTTTTACACTTGCTATGAAATAATCACCTTCTTTAAGTGCTAATACTGCATTATTATTATTTTTTCCTAATGCTTCTAGAATTTGTGATGTATACATTGAATAATATACATTTTCACCTATTTTTTCTGTTGCTGTTTGTGATGTTTTCTTTCCTGGATTTTCATCTAGAACTTTTACTTCCATTTCTACATCATATGTATTTCCTGTTGAATTAATACTTTCTACGAATTTACTGTAATTATCTGATGTTAATTTTCCTGTTGTTCTTACTGTGTCTACAAAATCAGTTGTAGCTGTTTTTACTGCTAGTTGTGTAACATCATCTGTTCTATCCGACATAGTCATTAATGGAAATACAAACATTAAAACTGCTGCTAAAATTATTGCAATTATTGTTATCAATGAATCTCCCATAACTTCCTCCTTCTAATAATAAATTCTCCTTTTTATTATTGCAAAATATATGTAATAACCCTTTTCTTTACTCTGTTTGCTTGTGGTACGTTTGATTCAGAATCATCTGGATTTGAGTTATCTACTATCTCATCATCTTCATAATACACTCCAAATTTTTCTTCAGCTCCTCCACTACTTAATATTTTATCATATAATCCTTGATCTTGCAATATAATTCCTAGTTCTTTAAATTCATTTTTTATATCATTAAATGATTTTCCATTAGGATCTCTATATGAACTTCCATATAAAATGCAACCTATAAACTGATTTCTCTTTTCAACACTTACTAGTGCTTGTCCTCTTAAATCAATATAATTAATTTCTTCTTTTTGATTTGTTCCTTTTTGAAATATAGTTAATGGGTCTGATTCATTACCATTTTCATAAAAATAAATTTTATAATTTTCATTGTATGCTCTATAAATTGCTTGAACTATTGTCTCTACACTTACTTTTCTAGTAGTATCTCCGTTTTCTGGAATATAATTGTAATTATATTCTTTGTCTTTATAATTTAAAATTATTTCAGAAACTTCTCTAACTTCGGAAAAAGATGACATACTAATTCCTAATGCTAGAACAAAAGCTAATACGGCTGCTGCCATTTTTAATGCGTCTGCTGCATTTTCCATAATATATCATCCTTTCTTTGTACTTTTTTAATTTGCTGGTGCAACTGTAATTACATCAACCAATCCAGCATTACCTTTACCTGTACCATATTTAACACTTATTTCATATGATGCACCTGTTGCTATTTTTGACATATTTGCAGGTAATGATGTAGCATTTTTTTCTAAATTTCCTGTTACTGTACATTCAATTTTAACTTGTCTATCCTCACTATCTTGTGATACATTATTTGCTAATACTGTTTGGAATAGAGATTTTACAACTGAACCTCTTTGTTTACCTTCATATTGTGTAAATTGTGTATTAAATTGTGTTACCTCAACTTGGTTCATTGAGCTATTGTTTACAACTCCTTGTGCTTGATTGTAAATTACAATTCCTAATGTTATAATTAAAATTGCTAATAGTATTGCTCCTGCAATAATTAATGCTTTTGATGCATTTTCCATAAAAAATTCCTCCTTTAAATTTTACTTTTGCTATATATACTAAATTTCTTTAGTAACTTAAATAACTTTATTATTTTGTTATTTGTTCAAATAACATATATTTAACTTTTTTACTAGATTTATGATAATCAATTTTTGTGCATTTGAATTTTATTTGGCTATAATATTGCATAAATGTGCCTATACCTTTGTTAAAGATTTCTTCCATGTTGTGTATTTTATCATCATCTATAAATTTTATATCTATTTTTATCGAATTAGTATTATCTTCTATGTAATTGCCTTTATTATCTTTCTTTATATTGTTGTTTGAATTTTTATCAATTGCTTTATTTATTACAGTTGCAACATCTGGTCCAAATATTTCTTGATTATAGTAACTTTCAAATTGAAAATTTTCTTTTTGGGCTATGTTGTAATTAGCTTTATAATTCAAATAAAGATATGATATTGTTGCAATTATCATTAAAATAACTACTAAAAAAATTATAAACTTCTTCATTTTTCACCTGTCTAATATATTCCATATATAAAATTTTTTTATTAAATTTCACTAAATTCTATTAAATAAACTCTGCCCGTTTCTGTACTTACATATGTCTTTGCTTTATATTTTTTTAATTCTCCATTATTTTGTCTATTGATATCTTCTATTATTTTTTTATTATAATCATCCTCTAGTTGCTTTATATCTGTGTTTTCTCCACCTTCTATACATCTTCCTTTTAATTTTACAGTTATATAATTATCTATTCCATTAGTTGATGCTGTTTTCTTTTGTAATTGATTTTCTCTATTATTTTCAGTTGCTAAATTAGCTACTGAAACAATATCATAAATTGTTACACTTTCTTTTGTTTCATAATTAGTGAATTGTGTATTAAATTTAGCTAATTGTTTTTTTTGTACTGTATCATGTATCCTAGCTGATGTTCCTCCAAAATTCACAAATAAAAATACTGCTAAAGATAATATCAATACCCCAATTAGTACGCCTGCTGCCATTAATAATGCTTTTGATGCATTCTCCATATTACTCTCCTATTCCTACACAATTAAAATTCATTTCCGTAATTCTTCCTGTATTTTTATCATATTTAGTCTCTCCTGTAGAATCAAAGTATGTTCTCTTAAATTGTGAATACTCATAATATATTAAAATGTCATTTTTCACACTATCTAAGCTCCCATATGTTGTTATACTTTTGGGCAACCATTTTTTATCATTTATTTCTTGTATCTTTTGATTTATTGATAAACTACTGCTATAAATATCCATAAAAGATGAAACGTTACTTACTAATTGTGTAATATATTTTTTCTGATATTTATTTTCTAAATTTTGAGGTTTTGTTACTATTTCTGATAAATCTTCTTGCGTATAAGCATTTTTCTTTATTAATAAGTTTGGTCCTGATGGCTCATATCTCACTGCTTGTAGTATATTTTTATCAATTCCCTTTATAGTCATTTTCATCTTTTGAAAACCTACTTCTTCTGCTGTTTTTCTTACATTATAGTCTATTATTCTATTCATTAAAGATAGCATATCAGTTCCTCTTAGACCTATTCTATCATATGTTGAAAATTGATTATTAAATTCGACTATTTGTTGTTGTTGTACTCTTGTATCATTTTTATCCTTATAATCAGTAAGATTCGATAACATTAACATGAATGCACCAATTACTATTAGTGCTAATAACACACTACCTGCTATTATTAATGCTTTTGATGCATTCTCCATTAAACTTCATCTCCTTTACATCGTTTGTGACATCATTCCTGCCATTGTATCTGACATACTTGTTAATCCTATGAATACTAATGGTACAATTAAATATCCAACAAACATACATACCATCGGTGCGAATCCTATTGCTTTTCCTATCATACCTTTTCTTTTTATTAATCTATCATTCGATTCTTTTCTTTTTTCTTGATAGTAGTCTCTTTCAGAGTCTAATTCATCAAAGGCATCTTTGATAGGAATTTTTTCTACTGCTGCTTGCAAGCTTTCTATGATTCTTACTAGTGGCATATAACTTACTTCTTCTTTCATTTCCTCTAAAGCTTCCCATGCTCCTGATTCATAGTTATTTACACATTTTGATATTGGTTCTTTAAAGATATTTGCATACCTTTCTAGCCATTCCAATATAATTTCAACATTTACCCTTTCAATTTGCATTAACATTAAAATTATTGTTTGAAACTGCATTACCTCATCTTCCATTTCTATTTGTCTCATTTTTATTTGGAACATAAGTAATGCCATTGGTGCCATATATCCTATTATTGCAAATACAAAAGATAATAATATTTCAAACCATTTTATATATTCACTATTTACAATTTTTAATTTTTTATAAATTCTTTCTACTGCTACTTCTATCTCTTTATCTTCTGCATCTTCATAAAACTTTTGTCTTTTTACTTCTATTTGAATTTGCTTTTCTGTTGTCTCCAACTTTCCTCTAAACATATTTAATATTATATTGTCTTGTTCTGTTATTTCCATAGCTTTTGCTTTATCTTTTTCGTCTAGTTCTCCCATCAGATTATAACTTGTAGTTGGTTCTGTGTATACATAGTCTATAGCTAATTTATGCAAATATGTAAATACTATTATTGACACAACACAAGTGGTTATTGCCAAAGTTATTCTATTTATATATAACCATTCCATCTTTAAATGTGATGCGGCATCTTTTAATTGTTGTTGTACTTTTCTGTATTCTTTTGTTCCTTCTTTTGGGATAAATAAGTCAACAATTTTTTTTATTATTTTGTTTTTATATAATTTTGCTTGCCATGGATTTTCTGTATTTTTTGTATTTATTCCTGTTGAACCATTATCTTTTAATCTTCTTACCAAGGTATATGATATAAATGTTAAGATTAATATTAGTATTTGAACTATCATTCCTGGTTTTCCATTATACCAACTTGCTGTAAATGAGAAGTTTGATATTGACCAGTTTTTTAATGGCTCTAGTAATAATATTGGTGTTATTGCAATTAGTGATAAGCTTTGAAATACATAGTTTAGCTTATCCCTTTTTAAAATTTCCAATTGCATTTCTTTTGATATGTTATTTATATTTTTTAAGTACAATGATGCACCATCTACTTTTCTATCACCAAATTCTTTTGTTAAATATGATACTCCCGCAAATTCTTTTAAGAATATATTTGGTGCTATATCATAATATTTTTCTAATTCCATTTCTGGATCATCAGAAATTAATATTTCATAGATTTTTTCTCCTTGCCTTGATACATCCATTTCGTCATCTTGTGATACTTGATATATTGCTTCTTCTACCATATTAAATTCGTGATATGCATGTCTTATTTCAGAAAAGAAATCTAATTGTTCTTTTAATAGCATTGAATCTTTTTTATCTACTGATCCATCTATTAATGTATCTATCATGAATAATTCAAATATAAGTAATATTGTCATTATTAGATAATTACTTTTTGTTAGTAAAATTGTCACAATAACTATTGGTATAATTAAGGCTAGTGCTTTAGTTAAAATTTTTGCTGAATCTCTTCTTGTGCTATACTCATCATCAATATTTATAATCTCTAATCTTCTACGCAATTTTAATATATATCTTTTTAAGAATGGAACTCTTACATACATTATATATAGTTTTTGAAAAAGAACTTCTGAAGAAAATGATTTTTCTTTTGTGCCTTGCTGTAGTCTTTTTATCTGTCTATATTCTGATTTTTGCATTCTCTTTGCTAATATAAAATATGCAATTATCATTATTACTAATAGTCCTGCTGCTCCACCCATTATGTAAAATATTATTTGATTAGACACTCTTATATCGCACCTCCTTTTAGCTTTATCATGATACTATGATTGTTTTGCTTTTCTTCCTCTTTTTGGTTTTTCTGCTTCACTATTTACTGTTTCATTTGATTTTTTTGCCCAATGTTTTTCTATAAATTTATCAAATGCTTCTACATCTGTTTCATCCATATTATTTCTCATTTCTTTTATATTTTCATCTGTTATTGGATTTGTTATTACATATTCTCCATCAATATATTCCATTATGTTTCTATATGTATATAATTGTTTATCTGTTGTTTTTGTAAAAAAATGTGTTGCATTATCAAAAAACTTATCAAATTTTCCTTCTAATGTTTTTTCTTTTCTATGGTCAAATGTATACTCATTTTTGTCTTCTACTGGTATACATTCTGTAATTCTTTCTATATATCTTTTTCCTCTAAAATCTTTTACTTGGTGAATGTCAAAATTTAAAACTTGTACAACTTGTTCTTCTGCTGTTTTTTCGTCTGTGAATACTCCTGTTCTTAACATTGAGTTTCTTAATGCTGTTACTAAGTTTGGAAATGTTTTAGCATGGTGAGTAAATAATGTGAATTTAGATGCTACTTGGGCTGCTTGTATCATCCAAGATGCTACAGGGTCTGTTGCAACCTCTCCAATGATATTTACAGAACCATCCGTTTTCTTTTGAACATCTAAACCTTCTTGTCCTGAAATTGTGTCTGTTTCACGGAATGTTAAAATATTTCTTGTTGGATATATTTTTCTTAAATGTAACTCGAATGCTGTTTCTTGAACCCTTATATTCATTGTTTCATATATATTTTCTATCATTCCCATTAATAGTGTTGTTTTACCCGAACCTTGCTCTCCTGTTATTGAAGTAATCCTTGCTCCTTTTACTAGAAATTTTAACAATTGTATTGCATCTTCTTTTCCTGGATCCCTTACTAATTGTTCTAAAGTTGCTCTTTTAACATCGAATTTTCTTACAAAAAATGCCCATGTTTCTGAGAAACTTGGTCTTACTACAACAACACGAGAACCGTCTTTCATTTCATTAATTTTATATCCATTTGTGTCTGATAATTGTCCTGGGTTATTGTATTTATATATATTTTGACATACCCTTTTTAATTCTGCTTCTGTTTCAAATGATAAGAATGCTAATCTTATAGATTTACCTTGGAAGAATATCCATATGCTATCACAAGCTCTTGGTACTTTATGTTCTGCTATTTGATTTAAATAATCCCCATCTGTTTGTGCTACTTGACTTAAAAAACTTTCTGGCAGACCTGATACTCCTCCAGAAACCCCATCTATATTCATATCTCTTACTTCATCAATTGAACTATATCCTTTATAATGTTGATAAATTCTTTGTACTACTATTGCTAATTTATCTGCAAATGTTAATGTTACTTTTTCATTTTCATATATATCTTCAATTTCTTGTTCAGTAATTACATATGAAGGTTTTGTTTCTCCTTCTATATATTTTAGTTCTGCTAAGTCATATTTTTTTATCATTTCTGTTAAAGCTTCATATCCAAATTCTTTTTTGTATACATATATTAAAATATCAAATTTATCTCTAGCTGTTAGAAGTGATGGAATATCAAATGGTATTGCTTTAGATATATTTGTTTCATCAACTCCATATTCTTGTGCTAATAAATCATATATTAATTCTTTAACATACTTTTTATCATTAACATCTCCATATGTACATCCTTTTAGTGCCTTTTTTAACTCGTATTTTTTGTTTTTTCTTCTTTTTAATTCTTCTTCTGAAAGACCTATATCATATAAATTGACTTTTGTTATTTCATCTAATCTTCTTTTTACAAAATCTCTCATTGCATCCAATGTATATGTTTTATCATCCACATTTATTGTTTCTTCTACTGGTTCTTCTTTTTTCTTTTTAATGAAATAATATACTGCAAATGCTGTTATTAGTAATACAATTAGAGATAATATTATATTTGTTATAGTCATTTAAGGTCTCCTTTCTTTTACAATTTCATTTGTAAATCTTGTAATCTATAAATTATATTTTCACTAGCTCTTCTTATCTCTGATATAAAAAATCCATTAACATCTTCTGTCTCTGCCATTTTTCTGAATCTCAAAAATAAATCTGGTACTCCAGCTTCTTCACTAGCTTCCATAAATAATGTATTATATGGTACTGTCAATACTTGATTTTTTTCTCCTAAATATCTAGTTATATTCTTAGAATTATATTTTGAATACTTATCATATCTTCCTATTAAAATTAATTTTTTTCTATCTTTCAATCTATTTGTATTTACTTTAGTTTCAGCAAATTTATTTATACTTCTTAATCTTTGACTCAAGTTAACCACTGTTACGTCTGACATATCTAATATTGAAGTTTTTGTTTCTTCATCTACATTTTCATCTAAATCTACAAATACTAAATCATAATATTTATTTGCTGATTTTATTATTTCTGGATATGTTTTTTCTATATTTTGCAATTCTGGACTATTACGCTCAACTTGATTACTTCCTAATAAAACTTCTAGTCTATCTTTAAACACAACTTTTGTATAATTTGTAATTATATCTGGTGTTATTTTATTGCTTCTAATTATTCTTGTTAACCCCTCTACACCATTTTGTACTTCAAGATTTGCATTTGGTCCAAATATTCCTAAATTTCTTCTTTTTTTCTTTTCTTCCCAAAAACAATTTTTTAAATTATCTTCTTTATTTGTTGTAGATATTATAAGAATTCTGTAATTATGTTCAATTGACATAAATGTAGCAATTGCTGCTATTGACATTGTTTTTCCTGTCTGTTCTATATTATTATTGTAAAATGTTACAATTGACATATTTATACTCCTCTTTCTATTATTTTAACAACTTTTCTAATATTACTTTCACTTGTATCTTTTAATATTTCTTGAACTATATATATCAAACTATCTTTATATTGTGAACTCAATTTTTTAAATCTTATTTTTGAAGCTCTTTGATTTTCTATTAATGAATTTATGTCTTCATCATTTAATATAAAATATATTCTATAATCATTCCATAGAACTTTATATCCTAATGATAAAAAATTCAAATAATCATCTTCTTCTTTTGTCATATCTTTTGAAAATAATATTTTTGTTAAAGCCATTGGTTCTCTTAAACCACTTAATATCTCTAGCCCTTTTTTTAATGAATATAAGTCAAAAGCTGTTACAAAATAATTTTTTTCTGCATTTATTAACTCAAAATTTTCTATGCTTTCTTCTGTATCTGAATCCACCAAAACAATATCATATGGTAGATCTTCGTTTTCAGAATATCCTAAATATCCTTTTATTTGTTTTAAGCTGTTAAATCCAACTGCAACATCGAAATCTTCAAATGTTGTTATATATGTAACAGTAGGATTTATAACAGGTACAACATATTTGGCTTTTTGCATCAAACTTGAATCTATTATTAATACCCTATTATTCATTACTGTTAATATCTTGGCTAAATTTAATAGCAAATCTGTTTTATCATACGCTCCTATAAATCCTATCTTTTTCATATTAATTCCTTTCTTTTATTTTGATGTTGTATTTGTAGTAGTTGTAGTTGTTGCTTCTGGTGTAGTTGGTGCTGTTGCTGATAAAGAATCTAAATATTCTTTTCTTCTTGTTTGTGAATTTGTAATACTGTCTTCCATTTTTGTTTGAAGATTTTGTGTTGCTTGATCACCTGCATTTGTTATTGATGAATTTATAACATTGTTTCTTTGGTTTACACCATCTCCATCATTATATCTTGCCCATAATGCTTGTCTTGCCTCTTCCACAATATTTGGATTTGCATTTATTAAAGACATTACATCTTTATTAGCTGGGAATGTTGGTTCTGAAGCTTTTTGAAGTCCTGGTTCAGTATATCTTGTAACATATAATTTTGAGCCTACTATTTTATAAGCATCTATTATTGCATTACTAACTAATAATGTTTCTTCTTCTGATAAGTTAACTGAAATTGTATCAGTTGCATCTACCTGTGCAATTTGTGGTATTTCAACTCTCTTTTTAGATGCTACAATATAATCTGTTCCTGAAGGCAACATTAATCTTATATCTATGTAATCACCATTTTGTAAGTCTGTTGGTAATACAAACATGTTATATTCTTGTTTTCTTACATCATTTCCTTGTTCTGATTCATCTTCATAAATCATCTCTTTTGATAAAACTGTTCCTGCTGTCATAGCTATTTTTGCTATATTTTTTTCTTTTAAATCTGTTGGTGTTAAATAATCTTTAGGAGCTATATCCTTATTTACTGATGTAATTGTAAAATCTGTTTCACTTACTTCTTCTCCTGCATCAACATCTCTATTTAATGTATAAACTGTTACCATTGCTAATTTTTCTTGTTTTTCTGCTTTTTTAATATTTGTTAATTGTATAAATAAAATTGCTATTATTATTCCTGTTATTATAAGCATAACTAACATTCCTAATAAAAATGAATTTCTTGCTTTTCTTTGCATTGGATTTGTTGCCATTACAAATTCCTCCCTTTATATTTATTTTTATATATTTTTTTACAAATAAACTTTATTTTATTTTACATCAACTGTAAATAAAAATCAATCTTATTTTTTCTATGTAACATAAAAATAACACATCTGTAATATTATTGTAATATTATAGATATACTAGTAATTTTTAGCTATTTTCTAAGTTTTTAAGTCGATTTTATTCCTTAAATTCCTCATTAAATTTATTCTTAGTTTTAATTATTCTATAAACAAAATTTTTCCAACGCTATTGCTACACCATCATTATTATTACTTTCTGTTACATAATCTGCAATCTCACAAACTACTGGTGTACTACCTTTCATAACTATCCCTAATCCCGAATTTTCTATCATTTTTTTATCATTTATATTATCTCCAATCGCTATTATCTCTTCTCTCTTTAAATTTATTTTTTCCATCAAAAATTCTATTGCATTCCATTTATCGACATTTGCACGAGATATTTCCGTATAATGATATTCTATTGGAATATCTTCTGTTCCTTGCTTTATTATTTTTCTTGACATATGTAGCACATCTAAAACTTCAATCTCTTCTATTTGTCTTAATTTTCTTATGATAGAATTAAATATTGTCTTACTTTCATCGCAAACTGTCACCTTTAAAAATTTTTCTTCTTTCATATTTTTTACATATTCATACATATTTCCAACAATACTAATATTAGTTTTCTTATTATCTTCTTTTTTCAAGTTCTCTTTATGATAATATAAAACATTATATTTTAAACTTGTAGCCAAAATTGTTTTATCTGTATATACATTGTATGCAATGCTATTTTCTTCACATATTTTAATTATTTCTAATACCTTTTCTTTACTCATATATTTTTCATATATTACTTCATCTTTTTGTATATCATATATCATTGCACCATTTCCAGCTATAAAATATTTTTCACTTCCTATTTCTTTTGCTATTGTTTTTATTGAATCTATCGGTCTTCCTGATGCAATTATTACATCAGTTCCTTTTTCAATACATTTTTTTATTGTATTTCTTGTTTTTTCAGTTACAGCTCCATAACTATTTAACATTGTACCATCTAAATCTATTGCTACTAATTTATACATTTTTGTTTTCCATTCCTTTCTTAAAGTTGCAAACAAACATAAATAATTTATATTTTTAATTATATAAATAACATTATTATGCCATTTACAAATCAGCATTAGTAATTTACTTTTGTTATTGATTATTTAGTTTTTTCTTTAGTTAAATCACTGATTATTTATTATATATTTATATATAAATAAATGTCAAGTATATTGATACTATATTTTTTACATTCCTATTGTAAACTATAATTAATTTTTTTATTAAATTTACAAATTACATACAAATTATAATCATTTTATTTTTAGTAAAAATTTCCTGTTTATTTTTCGCAAAATTGCAAATGATAGTATTAGAAAAGACAATAGTTTTTTCATAAAAAGTATATATACGGAGGTGAAATAACATGGCAAACAACAGTAATAAAAAATTAGTTCCAGAAGCTATGGATGCATTAGATAAATTCAAATATGAAGTAGCTAGTGAAGTTGGTGTTAATTTAAAAGATGGTTACAATGGTGACATTTCTGCTAGAGATGCTGGTAGAATAGGTGGAAACATGGTAAGAAAATTAATACAACAAGCTGAACAACAAATGAAATAGTTATTTTCACAGATTTGTTAGTTTATTAATTATATAAATTAGTTATGATTAGCTTAGAATTTTAAAATATACTTTATAGTAATATTATTATTCACTAATTATACTGTAAAATATAATTAATTTGGCAGAAAGTTAAATTTTGTTTTTATATATTTTTTACAAAATACATAAAGGCAGGATTTGATTTCCTGCCTTTTTACTTATGCTTCTGGTTCTACTAAACCATAATTTTTTCCATCTTTTAATTTATGTATAACATTAACTTTTCCTGTTTCAACATTTATGAATGTTAAAAAATTATGTGTTGGTTTTTCTTTTAATTCAAGAACTGCATCTTCTGGTGTTATTGGTTTTATTTCATAGTAAGAAGTTTTTATTATTTCATTAGATATCTCAGCTATTTTATCATCTGAAACTTCCATTGTTTTTAAACTTCCTTCTCTCATCATTTTTTCTTTTTTAGTTTTCATTTTTCTAATTTGACCTTCTAATATATCAATATCTTTATCTATTGATGCATATAAGTCTTTGTCTTCAGTTACGGCTCTATATTTTTCTCCGTTTGCTAAAACACATATTTCTGCTATTTGTTCATTTTTTTCTGTTTTTAAAGTAACATCTGCTTCTGCATCTTCAAAATATTTATCGATTCTGTCTAATTTTTTTTCTACATAATCGTTCATTGCTTCTGTTATCTTTAGTTCCTTACCTATTATTTTTATTTTCATAAAAATCGCTCCCTTCTTCTTTTATGTTTTGTTTTTTTATGATATATATAATTGATAGGAGTAAAGATTGTTTTAGATAGTTACAAATTCTGAAAGTGTTCGTATTTATACATAAACGAGTACTGATGAATATTTTTCAATTTTTAAGAACATTATTTGCAGATCAACTATTGACTTTTTATTAAATTTAGGGTATTATCTATCATAGATGTTAAGTATCCAAAATATGGTTTAAAGGTTTTTTAGAAACAAGTAAGTAGTTAGTGTTCTCTTTTATGTATAAAAGAGAACTTTTTTTATTTCCTCTCTTTCCTATTAAGATTCCAAAAATTCCTGCTCCAAAGAAAATATTAAGAAACCTATTTTAAGAAAATTGTCTGAAAAAATTATTTTTTTAACACAAAAAAATACAGAGATTTTATTCCCTGTACTTTTTTATTTATCGATTTTATTTTTTCTTACTTACTTTTTCCTCTTTCCTCTGTGTGCATTATTTATAGCTTTTATTATCTTCTTAATGAAGACTATCTTCTGATATCTCAAAAAAAACGTTAAGGGTTTTTCCATGAACGGTTTTACCATTAATGGTTTCTTAATGAATAGTTAAAAAATTGATTTTCAGCATATTTTTAATTTAGTTTTATAATTTCCTCCTGTATTTTTATTTCTGTTTTTAAAGTGGTTGAAAGATTTAGTATCTACTTTAAAAGTTTTAATAAAAAAAATCCATGAGTTTTAGAATTTTTATCTCTAAAATTACATGGACTTAAAAAAATTTTCTTAACATTATTTTCTTTATATATAGTAATTTAATTAAAAATGTACCCTTTATTTATTTTGCCCCTTTGAAATTATTATATACCAATATTAATTTTCTGATGTAAATAGGAAATCTTTTACAAGACTATTTTCTTTCAATTCTG
>ERZ836760.2201-NODE-2201-length-16459-cov-5.370580_pt1 | contig 16459 bp, 18 predicted proteins | sample MGYA00519941_ERZ836760 | MGnify/ENA primary metagenome ERZ836760 (study PRJEB31850, sample SAMEA3708807) | human gut metagenome | biome: human gut; feature: human-associated habitat; material: faeces | place: China | collected 2014 ... | reverse complement strand
TTCAATATTTTTTAATATGTAATTATATATATATATTATGGCTATTTACTAATAATGTAGCATTTGGTAATTTAATACAAATCAAAGAAGAAATGGGTATCCTCATATTTTTAAATATAATTTTGTTTTTTGTATTTTCAATACCAATGTTAAAAAATAAATATATCAAACAGTTTATATTTATCTTATTAGTATCTATAATGATTGATAACATATTAATTAATTTTGCTTTTAACTTTGTGGATTATATAATATTAGGATTTAAAATATTATTAATTATAGCATTAATACCAATATTATTTATAATGTTATGTGAGTATATAATCTTTTTCATGGATGAAAGAAAGAAAGTTGAAGAAAGAGGAAAACATTCAGCAGAACATATGATGTGTAATTATATTGAAAAATATCAAACTTATCCTAAAAGTGTAAAGGAACTGAAAAAAGTTAGCAGATTCAGTTTAGAATGTGGTGGATTATACGGTGATTTTGCATTTGAAGAAGGTATGGCATTATTTATTTCTAATATTATAGTAATGTTAGCCTCAATTAATATATTAGAAAATTTTGATATTATTAGTAAGATGATAGTATATAATAAAACAGAATTAATAATTTCAACTATATTTTTAGTAGAAATTTTTATAATAATATCTTTTGCAATAGATATATTACAATTTCCAATATATAGTATACTAATTATATTTTCACAGATTATAAATACACTTCCAAAAAGAAAACTAAAGTATAAAGACTTGAAAATGGCCCAAATGTTATCTAAGAAATTTTTTGAGTGGCAGTATCCAAACGATATTGAACCAAAACAAGAAAACTAAATAGTAGAAGAAAACTGATCAATTTAAATGAAGTAAATTCTATAGAATGTATAAATCATTGTATATAATTAAACTAATATTTTAAGTTGGTTAGTTTTTTTGTATAGGAAATAATATGAAAGCTTTAAAGATTAAGATCATAGGGTAAAATAGCAGTTTATTATTTAATAGAAGGAGAAAAATCCATTTGACATAAAATTATGATTTTAGTATAATAATTTTATAATAAAAATAAAGAAGAGGAATTAAAATGTTCAATATAGAAGAAGAACTAAAAAAATTGCCATCAAAACCTGGTGTATATGTTATGAGAGATAAAGAGGATAATATTATATATGTAGGTAAAGCAGTATCATTAAGAAATAGAGTAAGACAATATTTTAGAAAAAACAATAAAACTGCAAGAATAGAAAAAATGGTAAGTTTGATAGACCACTTTGAATATATAGTTGTTGATAATGAAGCAGAAGCTCTTATATTAGAATGTAATTTAATTAAGAAAAATAGACCTAAATTTAATGTGTTATTGAAAGATGACAAAACATATCCATATATAAAAATAGATGTAAAATCAGACTATCCAGGAGTATATTACACAAGAAGAATAATAAATGATGGTTCAAAATATTTTGGTCCATATGCAAATCCAGGAGCAGCAAAAGAGATGTTAGATTTTATAAAAGAAAGATATAAAATACATCAATGTAGAGTACTAAAAGATAGAACAAGACCATGTTTAAACTATCATATAAATCGATGTTTAGCTCCATGCATGGGAAATGTTAATAAAGAGGAGTATAGAGAACAAATAAATGAAATAATAGATTTACTTGAAGGAAAGACAAGTAAAATTATAAGAGAAATACAAGAACAAATGAAAACAGCAGCAGAAAAAATGGATTATGAAAAAGCAGCATATTTACGAGATAAAATTCAAGCAATAGAAAGGGTATCAACAAAGCAAAAAGTATCAAATATTTCAGAAAATAATATAGATGTAATAGGACTGGCAAAAACAGAATTAGAACTATGTATAGAAATATTTTTTGTTAGAGGAAGTAAAATGATAGGTAGAGAACATTACTTCTATAAAGACTTAAAAGATATGGAAGATAAGGAAATATTATCAGGATTTATAAAACAATACTATTTTGATAATCCAAATATCCCAAGTAAAATAATGATAAAAGAAGAAATAGAAGATAAAGAAGCAATTGAACAATGGCTATCAACAGAATTAGGAAAAAAGGTGGAAATAAAAACACCTAAAAAAGGCGAAAAATTAAGATTTGTTGAAATGGCAGAAAATAATGCAAAAGTTACATTACAAAATAAAGAAAAAGATAAAAGTGAAATATTAATAGAATTAAAAAATGTATTAAAATTAGATAAACTTCCAAGAAAAATAGAAACATATGATATATCAAATATATCAGGAGAGTATATGGTAGCGGCAATGTGTGTAATGCAAGATGGAGTAATCAAGAAAAATTTATCAAGAAGATTTAAAATAAAAACAGTTTATGGGCAAGATGACCCTAAATGTATGGAAGAGGTTATAACAAGAAGGATTAAACATTCTATTGAAGATGCAAATGGGGGATTTGGACGATTACCCGATGTAATATTTGCAGATGGAGGAATAACACAAATAAAAGCTACAAAAAGAGCAACTGAAAAATATAAAAATGATGGAGTAAATATAGCAGTATATGGAATGGTAAAAAATGATAAACACCAAACAAGAGCTTTGATGAATGAAAATAGAGAAGAACTAGAAATATCAGAAGCTCTTATGAACTTAATTACAAAATTTCAAGATACAGTTCATGATACTGCAATAACATATCATAGAAAACTAAGAGATAAAGCCACAACAAAATCTGAATTAGATGATATTGCAGGAATTGGAGAAAAAAGAAAAAGAGAGTTATTAAAGAAATTTGGAAGTGTATCAAAAATTAAGGAAGCAACAGTTGAGGAATTAATTAGTGTAAAAGGAATAACAAAGGACATTGCTGAAAATATTAAAGAAATTAAGTAACTAGTTAATAACTAGCAGTAAAGATATATAAAATTACTTTTTATAATGTATCGATGTCATAAAATAAGAAAAGTAGCGAAGCTAAACTAGTAAAGCTATTTCAATTTTTTTTAAAGGTAACTTTTACTTGATGTATACGGAAAAATATTATATAGGGTAAAGATAAAAAGTTGATTTTTCTTATAATAAAAAAGAAAATCCAGTAATTTACAACTAGATTTTCTTCTCAAATTTTAAATTTCATAAAGATTCTACAGATTCTTTATATGAATTTTGAGTATCCCATATAGCTCTATATACAGAGCTAGCAGGAATAATTTGATTGATCTTTTGGCTATGAAATTTCTTAAATAAAGTATAGGCGAGTCCTATAGAAGAAATAGCCAAAATAGATACTAATACTTTTTTGTTCATGATGATACCTCCTTGTTGATAAAAGTATAAAAGAATATTCTTTGAATCATAAAAAAGTATATCATGTAATATTGAAAATATCAATAAAAAATGATGATATACATAAAGTTGCAAAATTGTCAACAATATAGTATAATTATATGGTAAATAGCAAAAGCTCATATAGGAGGTAAAAAACATGAAAAAATTATTTAGGAGAATTCGGAAATTAATTGTTTTTATGTTAATGTTAGTGGTTATTTTTACAATGGCATTAATAATTTTAGGAGCAGCTTGCAATGTTGACAAAATAATAAGTATTTATAAGCAATTCTATGGCACATGGTCATGGGGGATGATGATATGCTTAGTTTTGTCAGGAATTACAGCAGGAATATGTGTAACATATTTGATTGCCAAGAAAACACATAAGAAGACTGAAGAAAATTAAAAAAATGAGGAGAATTACAAATAAGTATTTTATTTACAATAGCAAAAATCTATGTAAATTTATTAATACTTTAAAAGTAATTCTTCTTTTTTGTCATAATAGTAAGATAATAGCATATACATATAATGGGAGGGATGTATTATGCAATATACAAATGAAAATATCTTAAAAGTAAATGGGAGAGCAGAAGTAAAAAAAATGAAAATTATGGGTAATGAAATTTTATGTGAAATGAAAGATAAAATAAAAAGACATAAATGGATATCAATAGCTATTATAACTTTAATTGTATTTTCAACAATAAATATAGTAATGGTGTATAATTTTATGAATTTATTACAGAAGTTATATTAAATTGTGAATGGTAATATTTATAGAGAAAAATGTAAGACTTAAAATAATAAAAGCTTGGTTTTTAATTAAAATTATGTTAAAATACTAATATATAATATATAAAGAAAATGAGGACTAATAAAAATTGGAAGGAGAGTAGTATTTTAACTACAAGGAGAGTATGAGATTAGCAAGTGAATGGAAAGATTATAAAATATTAGATATGGCTGATGGTCAAAAATTGGAAAGATGGGGAGAAGTGGTTTTGTCAAGACCAGATCCTCAAATTATTTGGAAAAGCAAAAGCTTTCCAAGTAAATGGAAAGAAATAAATGCAGAATATCATAGAAGTAAAACAGGTGGAGGCGCATGGGAATTTAAAAAGAAAATGCCGAAACAATGGCAGGTAAAGTATAAAAAATTAATATTTAATATAAAACCAATGGGATTTAAACATACAGGACTATTTCCAGAACAAGCAGTTAACTGGGACTGGATGATAGAGAAAATACAAAAAGAAAAGAAAAACAAGAAAGAAGTAAAAGTATTAAATTTGTTTGCATACACAGGTGGAGCAACTGTTGCTTGTTTATCAGCAGGCGCATCTGTTTGTCATGTTGATAGTTCTAAAGGAATGACAACCTGGGCTAAAGAAAATGTAATATCTTCAGGGTTACAAGATAGACCTGTTAGATTTATAATAGATGATGTTGTTAAGTTTGTAAACAGGGAAATTAGAAGAGGAAATAAATATGATGCAATAATTATGGATCCACCTTCTTATGGAAGAGGTGCAAAAGGAGAAGTATGGCAGTTTGAAAATAATATATATGATTTGGTTGAATTATGTTCAAATGTGTTATCAGATGATCCATTATTTTTCTTAATAAACTCATATACAACAGGAATTTCAAGTCAAGTATTAAAAAATATATTAAATATGGTTATTGATAAAAAATATAGAGGAGAAATTGATGCAGGAGAAATAGGCCTACCAATGGAAAATTCAAAACTTATATTACCATGTGGAATATATGGAAGATGGGAGAAAAAATGCAAGAATTAAAAATAATATATGAAGATAATCATATAATAGTTGTAGAAAAAAAGCCTAATATACCATCTCAATCAGATAAAACAGGCGATATTGATATGCTAACAATTGTAAAAGACTATATAAAAGAAAAATATAATAAACCAGGAAATGTATATTTAGGATTAGTGCATAGACTTGATAGACCAGTGGGGGGAATAATGATTTTTGCAAAGACATCAAAAGCTGCATCTAGACTTAGTAATCAAGTAAGAGAAAAAATATTTAAGAAAGAATATTTAGCAGTAGTTGATGGCAAATTTGAACAAAAAAAAGGAAGTTTAACAGATTATTTATATAAAGATGAAAGAAATAACATAAGTAAAGTAGTAAAAAAAGGAAAAAAGAATGCAAAACTAGCAAACTTGGATTATGAAGTTTTAAAATATAATAATGTAAAAAATTTAAGTTTGGTAAAAATAAATTTACATACAGGAAGACATCATCAAATACGAGTACAATTGGCAAATTTTAATCATAGCATATTTGGAGATCAAAAATATGGGACAAGGGGGCAAGGTAAACAGATTGCTCTTTGGGCATATAAGTTAACAATTATACATCCAATTACAAAGGAAAAAATGGAATTTACAGATTTTCCTGATAGCATTGGAACATGGTGTATATTAAAAGAAAAATAATAAAATAACAGTTTAGTTACAAGATTTTAAGTAATTAAGCTGTTATTTTTAATTAGTAAATATAATTAAAATTTTAAATAGGGAAAAACAGATTTTAATTTATAATAAGGTGAAAAATATATAACAAATCACAATAAACAGATTTTGTAAAATAAAATTTTTATAAAAATATAAATAGAAAATTTTGGTGAGCAATTTGTGGGATTTTATAAAACAAATAATCAAATTTAAAAAAATATTGATAAAATTATGACAGTTAAGAATTGAGGTGAGAAAATGATAGACAAGATATGTACATTTTTAACCAAAAAAATACAAAAAGAAATGCCAGATATAGATGAAGAAAAAGCAGAAATAATAAATTATGGGCTACAAAATATAATAGGAGAAATACCAAAAATATTTTTATTGTTTTTTATTTCTTGGGTATTGGGAATATTAAAAGAAGTATTATTTATGTTTATTATTTTATTGCCATATAGAGGGGCTTCAGGTGGATTTCATTTAAAGACACATTTAGGTTGTATTATAGGAACTACTTTATTTTATTGTGGGGTAGCATTTTTGAGTAAAAATGTAGTAATAGGCGAAACAATAAAATATTTATTAGTGATATTTGGATGGATCTTTGGAATGATAATGATAAAATTGTATGCTCCAGCTGACACAGAAAATGTTCCAATATTATCAAAGAAAGAACGAAAAAAGAAACAAATAATGTCATATCTAACTTTTACAATTGGAATGATGGCAGGATTGCTTATAAAAGATAATGTTATTTCTAACATTCTAATTATAGGTAATCTGGTACAAACATTAAATATAACTAAACTAGCTTATAAAATAACTAAGAATAAATATGGATATGAAGTTTATGGTTTAAGCTAATTTGTTAAAATAATAAATTAAAAAATAAGAAGGAGGGATTTGTTATGTTAAAAATGTTAAGAAAAATGGCTGAAAAATATGCTAAATACACAAACAATGCTTGTTATGTATTAGCAGTATTTCATCAACCTAAAATGCCAGCATCTTTAATAAAAAAAGATTAGTAACTGGTAAATTGGGTGAAAAAATTATTTAACTAAAAATAACTTAAAAAGGTTATTTTACAATTAATCATCATAAAACTATCTTAGAATTTAATTTAAATATTCTAGGATAGTTTATTTATTGTATGGAAAATAATATAAGATTTTGCAATTAAAATAAATTTAGTATTGAAATTTATTTTAAGAAGAAGAGTATAGTAGAATAAATAAAGATAAGTAATCATATTAAGAAATAAATAAAACTCCAACCTATTTAAAGTTAGAGTTTTATTAAAATATTATGTTAAAAATTATATAGTGAAAATATTTATAAAGTTAAATTTAATAGTAAATTTCTAATTGCTGAGAAAAATATTTTTCATTTTTACTTGTAAATAATGAAACATTAGTATTTTTTTTCAAGATTTTATTTACTTCCCATAATCCAAGACCTGTATGGTTTTCTTTTTCTGATATACCTTTACCAAAAATTTTAACGGTATCTACATTTTTGTTTTTAAATGTATTTTCAATAGTTACTAATTGACGATGTTTTCTATCATCGTCTCTAAATATAATATTAATAATTTTATCTTCGCATTCTTCACTAGCTTCAATGGCATTATCTAATAATATTCCTAAAATTCTGGCAAATTCATAAATTTTCATTTTTAATTTATTTAAATCAAGTAATAAAGACATATTAACTGTTATATTTTTGCTTTCTGCTTCTCTATGCTTTATACTTAATAAATTATATATACCAGGATTATTAATGATTTCTGGATTTAAAACATATAAACTACTCACTTTTTGACAATCATCTTCTAGCTGATAATAATATTTTTGTAAACCTTTCATATCGTTTGTTTTTACATATCCTCCTATAGTTGTTACAATATTGTCAAAGTCATGTTTAAAACCTCTTACATTATCATGTAAAATACGTAAAGTCTTATTATATTCTTCTGCACTTTTTAACTGCTCTTTTGTTTGAACTAATTTTATAACTCTTGTCATACTATAAATACTTACCATTAAATATGCAAGTAAGATAATAAAACTTAAAAAAGTAATAAAGATAGGTAATACATTAATATAATAAAAAGTTATAATTGAATGTAAGATTAAAGCACAAGTTCCTAAAATAAAGTTCAAAAAAATAATAAGTCTGGTCTTTTTATCTACTTCACTAAATTTATAAGTGGTTAAATTAATTTTTTTAACTACTAATATAATAAATAACAATACGATATACATGGTAAATGTAAATAAAAGTTTATAAATTGGTGTTGTAGATAGTTGCTCAGATGTAATTTTTGAAATTGCTAAAAACGGATTCAATATTAAAGCACCAATTAAATTAAAAATAAGTGCAGTAGCCAAAACATAAATCATTGTATTTAATATATGTATTTTAAAGATTCTAGATATAATTATGATTAGCAGTATATAATTAATAAAAATATTATAGGGTTGAGGTATTAAATTTAATGAGAAAATACTTAAAAATGAAGATACAATAATATAAATAATTTTCTCTTTTTTTCCCACTTTTTTATGAGCTAATATAAGAAACAGAATCATTAAAAGTAAATTTTCTATAATTATAGATGGTATACTTAAAAGATGCATAATCAATTGATTTGGTGTGCTAAGAGCTATCCATATATTATTTATTAATTCCATAATCTTTTATAACCTCCAAAAATTCATTTTTAAATTTTGGTCCAATATAACAACAATTGTTATTATCAAAATAAACAGTTAAAGTTACTGGATCAATACTTTTTATATTATTAATGTTCACTATATAAGACTTATGGCATCTAATAAAAGTTTCTGGTAAGCTATCAGCCATTTTATTAAATGAACTATAAGTTTCATAGTTACAAGAAGAGGTATGAAAAATTAATTTCATACCATCTCTGTAAATATATTGAATTGCAGATTCATCCACTAAAGTATTTTTATTGTCAATTTTAATATATTTTTTTGGTAATCCATAGACATCTTCAAATAATCTCTTAACAGTATCTTCTAATCTGTCAAGAGTTACTGGTTTAGGCAAGTAATCAAAAGTTTTATATTTATATGCAACCATAGCATATTCTAAGTGAGCAGTAGTAAATATAAGATAAACATCTTTATTTTTCCTTCTAATTTCTTCAGCTAGATCTAGACCAGATTTATCAGATTTTAAATTTATATCTAATAGAAGAACATCAATTCTTTCTTCATCAAAATGATTCAATAAAGCTTCAACATCATCAGATTTAAAAGTGACTTGAGCTTCAAAATCGTTTTTTAAAAAAATTTCATTTAATAAAGTTGCCAACTTATTTAAAATATTTAAATTATCATCGCAAATTGCGAAATTTAACATAAAATACACCCCTTAAATATATTTACTATCGTTAAAAACGGTAATTTCGACAATAAAATAGAAATTACCTAAATTTTCCAAAATCAACTACAATATATTCTAAAAAATGAATATTGTCAAGACTTAATTTACAAAATTATCCATAAATTGTCAATGAAAGTGAATGATTAGTTCTAGTTAAAGATAAAAATACAATAAGAGATGCTATAAGTGCATAAAAGAAATGAAATTTTACATATTATTAAAATAAAGAATATTTTTCTGAACTTGTTTATGTATAAAATTATTTCCACAAATATAAAAATGGTATTTTAGAGATATTAATAAATTAGTATTTCTTTTTTTCATAATATGGAGACTAAAATATTGATAATAGTTTTTCATTAAAAGTAATGGTTTAAAAAATAAATACATAAAATTAAAAAACAAAAATATATATTTATATAAAGAATAAAGTAGGAGGAGAAGACAATGAATATTATTACAAAAAAACAACTAAAAAATATTTATAAAATAGGAATATTAGTAATAATGATAACAATTCTAACAGCCTCTTCATTTATAGAAGACAAGAAAACTACTCAAACTACATCAAGTAATAATGTTAGCAATAATAAAAAGATAGGATGGGGAATATCAAGAAATAAAATGCATGAGCAGCCAGATGTTGGAAAAGAAAATAGAGAAATATTAGAAAAAAACAATGGAATTTGTCTAGGAAATAAAGGTAAAAAATACTTATATCTTACATTTGATGAAGGATATGAGGCAGGATATACAAGTAAAATTCTAGATACATTAAAAGAAAACAAAGTTCCAGCAACTTTTTTCATAACAGCACATTATGTTAATACAGAACCTGAGCTAGTAGAAAGAATGATAAAAGAAGGACATATAGTTGGAAACCATACTGTTAATCATAAATGTCTTCCAGAAATATCTGATGAAGAAATAAAAAAAGAAGTAATGCAATTACACCAAGCAATATATGAAAATTTTAATTATGAAATGAAATATATAAGACCACCAAAGGGAGAATTTAGTGAAAGAAGTTTACAAACAACAAATTCACTAGGATATAAAAATGTAATGTGGTCATTTGCTTATCAAGATTGGAACGAAAAGAAGCAGCCAAGTGAAGAAGAGGCAAAGAGAAAAATTATAGAAAATTTTCATAATGGAGAAATCATTTTGTTACATGGCAATTCAAAAACTAATACAAATGTTTTAGACACTATAATAAAGGAAGCAAGAAATATGGGATATGAATTTAAAAGCTTGGACCAATTTGAAAATTAACACAAAAAGAAATGTAATCATAAAAAGGGAAATCTAAATAGAAAGAAATAAAAAATCAATCCAATATATAGATTAAAAAGAAAGGTTTGATATAAAAATGAAAAAAAGATATGAAAATAGGGCAAGTAGATTAAATAAAATTGACAAAATGCTAGATTTACCAAAAGAAATATATTCCAATACTCCAAAAATATCAATATTAGGATTTGATGAAATGGTAATAGAAAATTATAAAGGAATACTAGAATATGAAGAATTTTTTGTGAGGATAAGCACATATATTGGAATAGTAAATATAAATGGATATAATTTAAAATTAGAAAATATGACAGATGATGATATAAAAGTAACAGGGAAAATAGAGAGTTTTGAATTAGAAAGAACAATAGATTAAAAGTGATGTTGGTGATCTTTTTGGGGATGATTTTGAGGTCGTGATTTGGGGGGCGGAGACAAAAATCATTTATAAAATTTCCCAAAGTTAAATAAGATTCCAACTAAAAAATAGAATAAAAAAATTAGTTGAGAAAAATGATTTTTGTCTCCGACCCCAAAATCACGACCCCAAAAATCACCATGAGATAAGGAGAGATTTATGATATTTAAAAATCTAGAAAGTTACATTTCAGGATATTTAAGAATTAATATTGAAGGATATTATATTGAAAGATTTATTAATATATGTAGAAAAGAAAATATACCTGTATGGAACATAAAGAAAGAAAAAGATATTAGATTAGCCTTTAATATAAAAATTAAAGATTTTAAGAAGATATGTAAAATTGCTAAAACTACTAAATGTAAGTTGAAAATTAAAAAGAAGAAAGGATTTGCTTTCATATTGAATAGATATAAAAAAAGAAAGATATTTGCAATATTTCTAATCCTTGTAATAATTTTAATAGTAATGAGTTCTAATTATGTTTGGAATATAGAAGTAATAGAAGAAAACGGAAATAATTTAGAAAATATAATGCAAAATTTAAACCAATCTGGCTTGGCAGTTGGAAAACGAAAGTCTGAGATAAATACAAAAGAAGTAATAAATAAGGTAAGATTAGAAAGAAATGATATTGCATGGATGGGAATTGAGTTAAAAGGAACAAATGCGATAGTAAAAGTAGTAAAATCTGATGAAAAACCAGATATAATAGATGAAAATGAATATTGCAGTATTGTTGCAGATAAAGCAGGAATCATTACTAAAATAAGTGCACAAGATGGAACGGCAAATGTTAAAGTTGGAGATACAATAAATGAAGGAGAAACCTTAATAAACGGTTGGGTAGAAGGCAAATATACAGGAATTAGATATGTTCATGCAAAAGGAGAAATACAAGCCAAAGTTTGGTATACAAAACATAAATTTATCGAGTACAACACTACGGAAAAAAGAGAAACAGGGAATCAAGAGGAAAAATATGCTATAAAATTTAATAATTTTAAAATAAATTTAGGCAAAGGGGTTTCAAAATTCGAAATATATGATACAATAGAAACGGAAAATAAGTTTAAAATATTTTCAGATTTTTATTTACCAATTTCTATTGTAAAAACAACAAATAAAGAGATAGAAAATGTACAAAAAAAATACAATAAAGAAGAAGCTAAAATGCTAGGGATAAAGGAATTAGAAGAAGAATTAAATAATGAAATTGAGAATAAAGATAATATAGTAAATAAAAACATAAATACATATGAAAATGAAAATGGATTGGATGTTTATGTTACATATGAAGTACTTGAGAACATAGGGACTAATGAAAAAATTGTATTTTGAAGGGATGATATAAATGGAAGAAAGAAGCTTAAGAATTACAGGTGCAGATAAAACATTTTTTAATAAAATAACAAATACACTAACAAAGATGTTAATACCAACTAAAATTGGAATAAATGGAATGTTAATTTCTATCAAAAGAAATAATTTATTGAAAGCTTTTGAAAATTATCAAAAAAGCAATGCAGATTATACAGGTGAAGAAATGGAAAAGAAATATGATACTGCATATGAGGCATACCTTGAAGCACTAGATAAATATGTTTTAGACTCAATATATAAAAAGGTAAAAAATAATACAGCATCAGAATTTGAAAAAAATGCATTATCAAAATATTATGAAATTACAAGCTTGAAAGAAAATGAATATATCGAATACAAAAATAGAAAACAAAAATACTTATTAGAATTAGACTATGAAGGTATAAAAGTAAATGGAAAAGAAAAATTAGTAGAAAGATATAACGAGTTTTATGTATCAAAAATGGATATGTTGTATAAAGCTATATTGAAAAATTATTCAATAAAATTAGCAGATACAACAAATGTATATGAATCAACAAAAGAATGGATATATACAAAAATATTCCATACATTAGAAGATTATATCCAAAATATTTTACCATTAAAAATACAAATAAATGATAATGATAGCTTAAAAGATGTAATGAAGGAATACGAAAAATATGAAACATATACAGTTGGAAAATTAGACACAAAAGACAATATCGAAAAAAATGTAGTTTTACTAGGTATAAGCAGAAAATTATTTACACACAGTTTACCTTTAATTGTAGCAACACAATGTTATGAAAAATTACTTAAAGATGCAAGAATATTAGTACAAGATACAAAAATTGCAACTAAAAGAGAAAGAGCATATTCAATGTTAATAAACTTAATAGAAGATTATAATATAAAATTATTATCAACAAAAGTTTATTGGGAAAATACAAAAGATAGGGAAGAATTTAAGGCGTTTTGGAATAAATATAAAGAAATTTCAAAACTAAAGGAAACAGATTTTATAGAATATATCAAGCAAAAAGAAATATTATTTATAAAAAATGATATGAAGAAATTAAATTTAGGAAAAACAGATTACTCTAAATTAGAAAAATATTATAAAAGAAAATTAATAGATTATGGAGTAATGAGAGAATTAAAGGATTCATTTATATCATCAGGAATGTATACAGGAAAGGTAAAGAATAAAGAAAAATGTATGAAATAATATATAAAGATATAGAAGAAGAGTCAAGATATGAACCTATTATAAAGAAAGTATTAGAAAAGTGTTTTAAAGAGGAAAAGATAGAAAACTCTAAGTTAATTATAACAATAACATTAACTAATCCACAAAATATTCAAGAAATAAATAAAGAATTTAGGAATATTGACAAAGCAACAGATGTTTTATCATTCCCAATGTTTGAAAAAGAAGAATTAGAAGAAAAAATTAGAATGCAAGATTTTGAACATGAAGATATGTTAGGTGATATTGTAATATCAATAGACAAAGTTGAGGAACAAGCAAGAGAATATGAGCATAGTTTTGAAAGAGAATTAAGCTATATGATAGTACATGGATTTTATCATTTAATGGGATATGACCATATTGAAGAATGTGACAAAAAAATAATGAGACCCAAAGAAGAAAAAATATTGCAAGAACTAAAGATAACAAGAGATAATAACCAATAGGGGGAAAACATATGGAAAAAGGTGGAATAAAAGCATTAATTATAATTTTAGTAATACTAATTATAGCAGCTGGAGGGACATTAGCTTATAAAATATCAAAAGATAAAGAAAATAATAATACTGAGACAGAAGTTTCAAAAGTAGAAGAGCAAAAAAAAGAAAAAGAAGTACAAGTGTTTAAAGGAAATGAAAGACCAATCGCTGTTATGATAGACAACCATAGTGATGCATGGCCACAAGCAGGATTAAATAAAGCATATATGGTATATGAAATTGTTGTAGAAGGTGGGGAAACTAGGTTAATGGCATTATTTAAAGGTCAAGACTTAGATAAAATTGGACCAGTTAGAAGTGCAAGACATTATTTTATAGATTATGCAATGGAAAATGATGCAATTTATGTACATTTTGGTCAAAGCCCACAAGCTCAAAGTGACATTAAGAAATATAGCATTAATGATATAAATGGAATAGCAGAAGATGGTACAACTTTTTGGAGAGTTAAAGATAAAGCTGCTCCACATAATGCTGTAACAAGCACAGAAAAATTAATACAATCTGCTAAGAATAAAAAATTTAGAACAACTTCTAAGGAAAAGAGTGTGTTAAATTATTCAGCAGAAGAAGTGAATTTAGAAAATGGGATTAGTGCTAATGAAATTACTATACCACATTCAGATTTGCAAACAGTAAAATATAAATATGATGAAGATAGTAAAAAATATGTTAGATATGCAAGAGGAAAAGAACAAACTGATTGGGAAACAAAAGAATCAGTAGAAACAAAAAATATAATAATAACACTTTGTGATAATTATACTTTATCAGATGTAGAAAATAAAGGAAGACAAGGATTAAAAAACATAGGAACATTTGACGGATATTACATAACAAATGGAAAAGCAATTAAAATAAAATGTGCCAAAAATGCTAGAGATGAAAAAACAGTATATAAAGATTTACAAGGAAATGAAATAAAAGTAAATGATGGAAATACATTTGTAAATATATGTCCAACAAATGCAAAAGTTCAAATAGAAGGGAATGAAGAAACAGTAAATGAGCAAACTGTAAATGAATAAAAGAAACTGTATAAGTTGAAAAAATATATGTATTCCATATACAGGACAATAGTGGAAGCAAGAAAGGAAAGAGATTAAATATGAATATTTATGATACAGCAAATAGATTAGCATCAGAAATAAAACAATCAGAAGAATATGTTAATTATAAAATGGCAAAAGAAGCTTTAAATTTAAATCGTGAATTAAAAAAGAAAATTGGCGAATTTGAAATGGTGAGATATGAAGCACAAATAACACAAATGCAAACAGGAAAAGAAGATGAAGAAAAATTAAATAAAATGAAACAATTATATGCTGAATTAATAGAAATAGAAGAAGCTAGAAAATTTTTCGAAGCTGAAACAAAATTTAATATTGTAATTGCAGATGTAAATAAGATTATAGGTGAAGCTATAAGAGATGTAATGCAATAAGAAATATGAATTTATAAGATGGTAACTTCTACCTAATAAAGTTGTTATGATTAAAGAGAATTTTATAAGTTATTCATTTTAATTTGTACCTTAAACGGAAGGATTGATAGAAGAGATGGAATATGTAATAATATTAATAACATTGTGGTTAGTAGCATTTCTATTAAAAATATTATTTGGATATAATTTAAAGAAGATAAAAAAAGAAGTAGAAAATAAAGAATTAGATGAAATAGTTAAAAAATATCCAGAAAATAAAGTTATATGTGAAGAATATTTAAGAAAATTAAATAATGAAAAAGTTGAAATAGAAGAAAATGATGGAACAGAAAATAGTTTATATATAGCTATTTCAAATAAAATATTAATAGGAAATATAAAAAATAGTTATAGTAGAATACAAACAATAGCTCATGAATGTTTACACTCTATTCAAGATAGGAAACTTCAAATATTTAATTTTGTATATTCAAATATTTATATGTTATTTTTTATAGTAATTACATTAATGGCATTATTTAAAGCATTACCATATAAAATGATGTTTAACTTTTTATTAATGTTTATGGGATTGGTCTATTATATGGTAAGAACATTTTTAGAAAATGATGCAATGATAAAAGCTAGATATTTAGCAAAAGAATATATGGAAGAAAAAAAGATTTCTAGTAAAGAAGAAATAGAAAAAATTGTAGATGGATTTGATAAAATAAATAATATAGGAATAAAATGCGTTAATTATAGTATGTTTTTTAATGTAACAATGATTAATATAGTATTTTCACTAGTATGTTTAATAAGATAATAAATTATAAAAGTCACTGAATAGAAATATTTTGGTGACTTTTTTATCGAATGAGTAGTATAAAATCATAAAAAATATTGCAATATTATATAATTAAATATATAATGAACTCGTTTTAAGGTTTTAGATAGTAAACTTGTGTTATGACAAACACACTACTGGCTA
>ERZ836760.2175-NODE-2175-length-16683-cov-4.827099_pt1 | contig 16683 bp, 13 predicted proteins | sample MGYA00519941_ERZ836760 | MGnify/ENA primary metagenome ERZ836760 (study PRJEB31850, sample SAMEA3708807) | human gut metagenome | biome: human gut; feature: human-associated habitat; material: faeces | place: China | collected 2014 ... | reverse complement strand
GTTTCTGGCGTAAAAGATTTCAAAAGGTGTTGCGTTCGGGCAGCACCTTTTGTTTGTGTGCCAAGCATGGCACTAATCTTGCTGGTGAAAGTCCAGCCACGGGTTTTTACCGCCAAGTGTAGCGAATCACAAGTCGGTATCAGTAATGATATAGATGGAGGAAGTGGTGTAGCAAAGTTCTTGAGCCTACGAACAGAAACTTGATAAGGCGATTAGGTGGGGAAGGCTGCAAACCAAGCCGAAGCCCAAATGGTAAACGTAAACCGAAGTTGTAAATCAAGAGGTTGTGGAATGAAAGATTAGTGCCTTACCTCGGGAGACCCTACTCACATACCGAAAGGTATGGTCGAAAAAGGTTTGGAGAGGGAGTCAGATGATGTCATAGTAGGCGTAAAGGCTGAAGGACTGAAACGATTTATAGTACGAATCGTTATGATTAAAATGATACATGAGCCAGAAATCGAATGGACAGGAAAAGTAGGAGCGTAACCGAGGAATACTGTCTATATTCAGAGGGGTGTTATGTATGAATTTTGGGATAAGTCAGAGGAGTAACAACAATGGAATTAATAGAAGTGATTTTATCAAAAGAAAATCTGAACAGAGCATATCAAAAAGTGGTAGCCAACAAAGGTGCGGGTGGTATAGATGGAATTACTGTAGAGGAACTGGGGGATTATATAAGGGAAAACAAGGACATGATTGTTACGTCTATTAGAAATAGAACTTATATGCCCAAACCGGTGCGAAGAGTATATATTCCGAAAGAGAATGGAAAACAACGTCCGTTGGGAATACCAACAGCATTGGATAGAACCATTCAACAAGCAATCGCACAGCCAATATCAGATATCTATGAGAAAATATTTAGTGAATATAGTTATGGGTTTAGACCGGGCAGAAGTTGTCACGATGCAATCAGACAAGCACTTTACTATCTGAATGAAGGCTATGAATGGGTTATAGATATAGACATTGAACAGTTTTTCGATAAAGTAAATCACGATAAATTAATTCAGATATTAAGAGAGCAAGTAAACGATAGTACCACATTAAATCTGATTCGGAAATATCTGAAAGCAGGAGTAATGGAAAAAGGACTGGAAAAAGCGACTATCACGGGAGTACCTCAGGGTGGTCCACTTTCGGTTGTATGTTCTAATGTCTATCTTGATAAGTTAGATAAAGAACTGGAGCAAAGAGGACTTCGTTTCACAAGGTATGCCGATGATGTGTTGATATTCACCAAAAGTGAGATAGCAGCCAATCGAGTAATGAAATCCATTTGTAGCTGGTTAGAAAGAAAGCTATTCCTGAAAGTAAATGCTACGAAAACGAAAGTGGTAAGACCGACAAGAAGTAAATATCTTGGATTCACATTCCTAAAGAATGGTTCGGAATGGAAAGTCAGACCGACCAATGAAAAGAAAAAGAAACTGAAAAAGAGGCTGAGCGAATATCTGAAAAGAGGAAAAGCGGTAGCGAGACCACTTGCAGTTACAATTAAAAGAGTAAACGAGATTGTACGAGGGTGGATAAATTATTTTAGAATTGGAATGATGAAACTGTTTCTGGAAGAGTTCGGGGAATGGCTGAGGCATAAAATCAGAGTAATTGTCATGAAGCAATGGAAGAGACCCAAAACCATTTATCGGAATCTAAGCTATCTGAACTGGAGACATAAGAACGGATTTAGCAATAAAGAGATATTTAAAGTTGCAAATTCGAGACTGGGTTGGTACAAAAGAAGCGGAATGAACGTAGTGAATTTTATTATCAGCAAGGATTTACTTGAAAATAGGATAAAAGATGGAGCCGGTCTGCTCAATCCCTTATCCTATTACTTAGTTAAAGTTGGAATATAAATTGTAGAGCCGTATACGAGACCCGTACGTACGGTTCAATGGGAGGGGCGAAAATATTTATTTTCCCTCTACCCTATTTGTACTCAACCGGTGAGGGTTTTAGCAATTGTATCATTTCGTGCATGTTTTGTCCAATAGAGTTTATGGACGAATCATGTAAAAAGAGCGTAAAATAAGGATAAAACAAAGGAAAAATCATAAAAATAAAGGGGGAAAATATTGTGATCGTGCCAAGACATTACGAAGACTTAAAAATAATGCATGAAAACACCATGCCTTGCAGAGCTTATTATATACCGGCTTCCCATGAGATGGGAGCATTGGTAGAGAACCGTTTTTCTTCAGACCGGTTGATCTGTCTGAACGGGACATGGCAGTTTCAGTATTTTGAGAGCATCTATGATTTACAGGAAAAATTTTATGAACAGGGATATGACTGCGGCAACTTTACACAGGTAGAGGTGCCGGGAGTATGGCAGAATTATGGGTATGACAGCCATCAGTATACCAACGTGAGATATCCGATTCCTCTTGATCCACCGTATGTGCCACAGGAAAATCCATGCGGAGCTTATATCAGGAAGTTTATGTACCAGAAGCAGGAAAAGGCTCCGAGGGCATATTTGAATTTTGAAGGTGTGGATTCCTGTTTTTATGTCTGGGTAAATGGAACGTATGTGGGCTATAGCCAGGTTTCCCATGCCATAAGTGAATTTGATGTGACGGATGTTTTGAAAGATGGAGAAAATACCTTAGCGGTACTGGTTCTGAAATGGTGTGATGGGACTTATCTGGAAGACCAGGATAAATTCCGCATGAGTGGGATTTTCCGGGATGTATATCTTCTGAACCGTCCGGAAAACGTGGTCTATGACTACTTTACAACTACCGAAGTCCAGGAGGAACAGGCAGTCATTACAGTACAGGCCAGTTACCGGGGAAAGGCAGTGCCAACAAAATTTACTTTGTATGATGCAGAACATAGGGAGGTTGCTTCTCAGGTATTTCAGGAAAATACAGGTACTGCATATACGCATAAAGCAGTATTTGTTGTAAAAGAACCAAATCTATGGAACCCAGAACAGCCGTATTTATATACCCTGGTTTTAGAAACAGAAGGGGAAGTGATCACAGACCGGATTGGAATCCGGGAAATCAGTGTAAAAGATGCTGTTCTCTATATAAATGGAACTACAATCAAATTCAAAGGCGTGAACCGTCATGACTCCGATCCGGTGACGGGGTTTGTGATTGGGCTGGAACAGATGAAAAAGGATCTGCAGATGATGAAGGAGAGTAATTTCAATGCCGTCCGAAGCAGCCATTATCCCAATGTGCCTTATTTTTATCAGCTTTGTGATGAATATGGATTTTTTGTGATTGCAGAGGCGGATAATGAAAGTCATGGAACCCAGTCCCAGTATTTAAAAGATTCCAGCTGGGAAAATGTAAGCCGAAGATGGAATGAACGGATCTCGGATACCCCGGAATTTATCTCGGCGACTCTGGATCGTACAAAACTTTGTGTGCACAGGGAGAAGAACCGCCCTTGTATTGTAATCTGGTCCATGGGAAATGAATGTGGTTATGGCTGTACTTTTGAGGAAGCTTTAAAATGGACAAAAGGGTTTGATACTACAAGGCTTACCTGTTATGAAAGCTCTTTTTATCGTAGCGACAGAAGAAAATATGATTACAGTAACATTGATATTTTCAGCCGGATGTATCCTTCCCTGGAAGAAATTCAGGAATATGTGGACAAAAAGCCGGACAAACCCTTCCTTTTGATTGAATATTGTCATGCCATGGGAAACGGACCGGGAGATTTAGAAGACTATTTTCAAATGATTTATCAATATGATGTACTCTGCGGTGGCTTTGTATGGGAATGGTGCGATCATGCAGTATATCAGGGGCAGGCAGCAAATGGAAAGGAAAAGTACCTTTATGGAGGTGACTTTGGAGAAGAAGTCCATGATGGGAATTTCTGTATGGACGGACTGGTATATCCGGACAGAACACCCCATACAGGGCTTTTGGAATACCAGAATGTGTACCGTCCGGCAAGAGTGATGTCTTTCTGCCAGAAAACAGGGGAGTTGTGTCTGGAAAACTATATGAACTATGTGGATTTAAAGGATTATATCTATTTGGTATACGAAGTGAACTGTGACGGAAAGCTATTGGAGAAGAAACCGTTGACTTTGCAGGATTCTGTATTGCCTCATCAGAGAGGAACCATTTTGTTGGATATTACTGTTCCAGATTGCGGAAAATGTTATTTAAAAGTATCTTACCATTTGAAACATAGAACCAGTCTTATGGCACAAGGGAGTATGATGGGATTTGACGAAATCCTTTTGGAAAATCAGGATGGAAGAAACCAACAGACAATCGCCTTATTGGAAAACCAGGAACAGAAAGAAGCAGAGGTACAAGTTTCTGAAACAGATCGTTTTCTTTCCATCCAGTCAGATACATTCTTCTATGTTTACAATAAACTTTCGGGTTTATTTGAACAATTAAGCATAGATGGGGAGGAACTTCTGGAAACTCCTATGGAACTAAATATCTGGAGAGCACCTACGGATAATGACCGAAAGATCAAGCAAGAATGGATGGATGCCGGATATGACCGGAGTAAATCCAGAGCCTATGACGTTCAATGGAAACGAGAGGGGAAATGTGTCAGAATTTACAGCACCATGTCTGTAGCAGCAGTAGCACTTCAGAGAGTTTTGGATATAAAAGCTGTCTGGGAAATTTCTAACAGGGGAGCAATCTCAGTAAAAATGCAGGTGAAAAAGAATATGGAATTTCCGCAGCTTCCTAGATTTGGTATCCGTCTGTTTCTGAAAGAGGAATATGAAAATCTGAAATATTATGGATTGGGGCCACATGAAAGTTATCGAGATAAATGTAAGTCCTGCAGTCATGGGTTGTATGATGCAACAGTGGAAGAGCAGCATGAAGATTATATCCGTCCGCAGGAAAATGGAAGTCATACAGATTGTGATTATGTGATGATAGAAAAAGAAAACCAGACTGTTATAGCAGTGTCACCCAAACCATTTTCATTTAATGTGTCCTATTATACACAGGAAGAGCTGGCCAGGAAGGCACATAATTATGAATTGGAGAAATCAGGGAACACCATTGTCTGTCTGGATTATGCACAGAATGGGATTGGTTCCAACAGTTGTGGTCCTGAACTAAGGGATGAATACCAGGTGGATGAGGAAACTTTTGTTTTTGAGATAAAGCTTTTATTCAGGAAGGAAGAGTAGAAATACATGAATGAGAAAAAATATTTAAAATGGTATAACAAGGTAGGATATGGTTCCGGGGACATTGCTGGAAATGTAGTTTACGCATTTCTATCCTCTTTTGTCATGATTTATCTTACCAATACAGTAGGATTAAATCCCGGAATTATTGGAACTCTGATTGCCGTATCCAAGTTGTTTGATGGAATTACGGATGTTTTCTTTGGAACTCTGATTGATAAGACAAAGAGTAAAATGGGAAAAGCAAGACCCTGGATGCTCTATGGCTATATCGGATGTGCCGTAACTTTAGTCGCTATTTTTGCAATACCTACAACTATGGGGAAATTTGCACAGTATGCCTGGTTTTTTATTGCGTATACGCTGTTAAATGCAGTATTTTATACAGCGAATAATATTGCGTATTCTGCACTGACAGCCCTGGTAACAAAGAATAGTAAGGAACGTGTACAGATGGGGTCTTACCGCTTCATTTTTGCTTTTTCTACCAGTCTGTTGATTCAGTCTTTAACCATTGGATTTGTAGAATGGATGGGCGGCGGAGCAGCTGGATGGAGGACCGTTGCGATTATCTATGCAGTAATCGGATTGATTGTTAATACGATTTCTGTACTTTCTGTAAAGGAATTACCGGAAGAAGAGTTAAATGATGGGAAAGAAGCCGGAACCGAAGAAAGGTATTCTCTGATTGATGCCGGAAAACTGTTATTTACAAATAAGTATTATGTTATGATCTGTGCTACGTATATTTTACAGCAGATTTATACAGCGATGCTGAATATGGGGATTTACTATATGACGTATATCCTTTTCAATGAGAAACTTTATGGTGTGTTTTCCTGGTCCATTAATATTCCTCTGATTATTGCATTGCTCATTACACCGATGCTGGTGGAAAAGTGGAGAGGAATGTATAAATTAAATCTTACAGGATATGTGATCGGAACGATTGGAAGAGCCCTGGTTGTAGTAGCCGGTTATCTAGGAAGTGTGCCATTGATGCTTTTATTTACCGGTATTGCAGCTTTTGGTATGGGACCATGGCAGGGGGATATGAATGCAGTCATTGCTTCCTGTTCCGAATATACTTACTTGACAAAGCATAAGAGAGTAGATGGAACCATGTATTCTTGTACCTCTCTTGGTATTAAGCTGGGCGGTGGAATTGGAATTGCCATTACCGGCTGGCTTCTGGATCTTAGTGGCTTTGACGGCACACTGGCTGTACAGTCTGATTCCTGTATCCAGATGCTGCAGATCATGTATTTATGGATTCCGGTAGTAATCACACTTATCATTACCATTATTATGGCAAAGATGAATGTAGAGAAGGCAAATGAAAAACTTTTACAGGAAAAGTCTATGAAAGACGGTATGCATGATTGAAGTAAACCGCATAAAAATTCATGACTTCCTGTAAGTAATTCATCAGTTTTTTCATTCTGGTTTTCCTCCTTTCCTGATTTCTGAGTTTATTATATCGGATGGGCAGAAAATCTGCGTGCCAAATCAAAAAGAAATGTAGCCAATTCTTGAGAGGGGGAGGAAACATCATGCAGCCGTCTTACGAAGAGAAAAAAGAAAAGTTCAGTATGATAAGGAAAAAACCACATCATGTTCCCCCTCACCTTCACAATGCCATAGAACTGGTATATGTAACAAAGGGGGAGCTGGAACTTGGCATTGGATATGAGTTGTATCACATGGAAAAGGGGGATTTTGCTATTGTTTTTCCAGATTTGATTCATCATTATCAGGTGTTTTCAAAGGGAAAGAATGAGGTGTACCAGTTTTATGCTTCTTTGGAACTAAGTGGTCCGTTTATGGCACTTCTTCAGAAGAAATGTCCGGAAAATCCGGTGATTGCCAACGCAGATTTACATGGGGAAGTTAAAAACGCCCTGAGTTGTCTGATAAAAGATCAGAAAGTCAGTGAGGTTGTGGGGCAAGCTTATTTACAGATTATATTATACCGTTGCAGGGAAACATTCCGGTTCATAGAAAAAGACAGTGTGGGGAGTAATGATCTGATATATGCAGCGATGAGCTATCTGTTATCACATTTTCAGGAGGAACTTACACTTGGGAAAGTGGCATCAGCTCTGGGAACCAATAAGTTTGCCCTATCAAAAATCTTTTCAGGTATCTTTCATACAAATTTCAATCAATACTTAAATGAAATTCGTTTAAATTATGTGACCTCTTTGTTGGAAAATACGGATAGAAGGATTACAGATATTTTTCTGGAGGCAGGATTTGAGAGCCAAAGAACCTTTAACCGGGCATTTCAACTAAGGTATAATCAGACACCAAGTGAGTATCGGAAATCATGGTGGGAAAAATAGAGGATTCTTGTCTGCTAGATATTTAGATGAAAGACAGAGAAAGCTTTATTTTCTTGTACCGTTATGAATATAAAATATATACCAAAAATCGAAGCAGGTATTTCCATTTTATAAAAATGTATTAGATGAAGGTGCAAGTTATATTCTGCCAAATAAGAGATATGTATTGAAATCTTCTGAAGGAAAGGCTGTATGATAAAACTAATTTTGGGACAAAAGATGCTTCTTTTTATGAGAACATTTAGAGGTGAGTTAAAAAGTTCTATGAAAAGGCTTAAATTTAGAAATTGAAGATAGATATTTTAATAAAAAGATAAAGCACGAGAGTGGAAGTTGGGATGGGTTCTACTTTTGTGCTTTTTATTTTGCTTGATTTAGAAATACAGAAAGATTGGATTTTCGAAGAATTTGAATGGTGGGATTTTGATATAGAATGGAGTTAGACCGAAAAGATATTTGTGCCAAATATCTTATATCTTTTGCTGCAAAAGCAGTAATAACATTAAAACAAGTGAAAGTATATTTTAAAATGGATTTTTCAGAATGATATAAAAATTTGTGCGTATATATCTAAAAATATTGCACTGTAAGAAGTTATCGACACAATACGCACGATAAAAGACCTATTATACCTAAAATATTGAAATTTCAATCAGAAAAGGTATTATATGTATAAAAGTTAGGGTATACAAAACAAAGGAGAAGACATTATGGGAGAAAATAATCAGATATTACAAGAGATGATAAAAGAATTACAAAAAAAGTTGCCAGATGGACGACCAATAGGAATTACTTTTTCTACTGAAGAAAAGAAATACTATTATGATACAGTGACTGGCAAGATAATTACCTGCGATGATTTGGCATATCAAATTGTAGAAAAAATTTTAGATGGTAAGGTTAATGAAATAGTGCAATTGTCAGAGTCAGAAAATCTTATTGAGAGTATAAGAAATATTATTAACGTTATTGAACATGAAAAAATTTTCGCTTTATCCAAATTCGAAAAAATGGTAGATTTTGGAGAATATGAAGATTTAATTCAGAACCAGTTGGAACAGCTCACATTAGAATTAACGGAAAAATGCAATTTGCGTTGTGGATATTGTATTTACAACGAAGCTTGTGAAAAGAACAGAGACTTTGGCGATAAGGATATGGATGAGGAAACGGCATTAAAAGCGATTGACTATGCAAAAACACATTCTGGAAAAACTGATACGTTGCATATTGGATATTATGGTGGAGAGCCATTGGTAAACTATCCGGTTATGATAAAATCTATGCGCTATGCTTTGGAAACCATGAAAAATAGAAAACTTCACTTCGCTTTCACGACAAATGCTGTGTTACTTACAAAAGATAAATGTAAAGAATTGGCCGAAATTCCGAACCTGAGTGTTACTGTTAGCTTAGATGGACCTGAGAAATGGCATGATTTCTATAGAAGAAATATGCATGGAGATGGTAGTTTTCATCAGACGTTACAGGGAATAAAAAATTTAGTTGATGCTTTTGGATATGATAGAGCAAAAGAGAATATTTTGTTCAGTATGGTATATGCTCCTCCATATTCAGAAGAGAGATTAGAAGAAACACAGAAATTTTTTGAGGAATTAAAATGGTTACCGTCAGAGTGTGTAAAATTTATTACATACCCAGATGAAGAAAGCATGGATACTATTTACAAATATTTGCAGAAAAATCAGTTACTTGAAGCTGCAAAGTGGGGGAACACAGAACTTGATTTTTCGTTAAGCGATTATAGTCATAAACATGAAAAACAGCCGGGAATGTTTACGGAGAAATTAATGACAGATTCTTATTTGCCAATACGTAAAAGGGCTATTTTTGATGTAGTCATGGACAGTATACGCATGAATGGTTGTTGTGTTCCAGGACAAAGAAAACTTTATGTTACAGTAAACGGTGAATTTAGAATATGTGAAAGAGTAGGAAAAATTCCTACAATCGGAAATATAGAGAATGGCATTGATATTGACAAGGTGAAGAAGATATATATTGATGGCTATAGAAATGAGTCAATGAAAAAATGTTCATCTTGCTGGTATGCAAGGATATGTTCAATTTGCTATTGTGGTTGTTATACAGGAGAGAAGTTTGATCTTGGTAAAAAAACAGAAATGTGTGAAGAAAGAAAGGCTAGTTGTTTGAGGAGTTTAAAGGCGTACTTTGAGGCATTGGAAAATGATATTCATGCGATGGATCATTTAGACAGTATAACAGTGAAATAGAAAATAGGGATTATTCAGGTGAAAATATATCAGCAGATACAAAATTCAAAAAATGCAGAATTTAACTTGGTAGTTTTTTGTGGCAGTAAAGACGAAAAGAGTGGTCAGATTGGAATATCACATTTATTAGAACACATGAATTTAGCTTTCGCAAAGCAGACAAGTCATTGGATAAATGTATCGGGCTATACAACATATGAGTATACACAATATTGCATTAAATGCAAAAACTCTTTGAGTGATGTAAAAAAAGTGATTGAGAAGCTGAAAAATATTATAGAAGGAAAGGAACTTTTGGAAAGCAATCTTAGCGGAGCCCAAAATGATGTAATAGAAGAGATATTGGAGCAAAGAGAAAATTCCTTTTTTTCCATGAGAAATCTTTTGCTTCCCAAAATACTGCCAGATAGTCTGAGAGAAAAAATGCCAGTAGGAAATATTTTTGATATAAAAAAAATCTCATACACAGATATAGTGAAATATCAAGAAGATAATTATTCTTTCGAGAATATAGCTGTTTTTTCTAAGTGTAAATATGACGTAGAGGAATTGTTTTTTGAAAATGATAAGATTAATTATAAAAATCAGTTAGAAAGTACATGCATCTTAATTCCTGATGTAAAGTTAAGTATTTGGTGGGATGTTGCACAATTGTATTATGAAGAGAATTTAAAAAAGAATATCATATATTTTTCTTTTAAAAATTCATTTGCGGATTTGCGTGAATTTATTTCACAAGAAGTGCAAAAAAACTATTTCTTTCTAAAGTTTGATTCCTATTTAACCAAATTAGTTGGAAATAATGTGGGTGCTACACTTTATGAAAACCAAATCGTAAAAGGAGTGTCAATTTATTCATATGAATTTGTGTGTGTCAATAAAGAATTTGATATTGATGAGATTACATTACTTGTGGAAACAGCATTAGAAGAAATATATAGTTTGGAATGTGACTTGGATATGCTAACATTGGAAAAATCGAAAGAAATAGTTTTTGAAAAATATCAGAATATGAATTTTGAAGATAAGGGAAAAATGGATTTCTTATATGGAATAAATACAGGACTTATCACAAGGAAATTTCTGAGTCAAATACCATTTAGTTTTTCTATTAAAAGTATTGTAGAAATGATTATGAAAAATGAAGGTATGTAATCTTGGATATTAACCAAGTTTTACATAAAAAACAAAATGAAAGGAGGACATTCATATGTTCATCGCAAATGAAGGTAAAAAGAATTTAGAGGCAAAGGCAAACTTTATTGATCCGCGTGGAGGATGTGGCTGTGCAACTTCATCTGTTAGATCAATGACAAGAGATTCTGTATGTACATGTGCATGTGGAAGTTCAGGGGTTCTGAACTCTGCAAAAACTGCTGGAAAAAATGTATAAGAAAGGAGAATGAAGTATGAAGATTGCAAATGAAGGTAAAAAAAATTTAGAGCCAAAAGCAAACTACATTGAACCAAGAGGATGTGGATGTAATCCAGGAAGCTTGCTTTCCAGTGCAAGGGACTATGGTTGTGCATGCGGTTGCACAACAAGTAGCAATTCATCATCTGCAAAAAATGTAGGTGTAAATCTGTAAACAGATAATAAACACGAAAATCCAGATGTGGGGTATGTGATATATACCCCACATTTTGGCATATAAGGATGTGTAAAATGAAAAACATAAGACAGATAGGAAAGTTTTTAAAAAATATATGTTATATAATAAAAATTGTGTTTCAGGCAGCACCAGGGATTACAACAAAAATGATTATATGCAATATTTTTTTGGGAATACTTGTTTCTTTTAATGTGTATATATGGAAATATTTTGTAGACACTGCTGTAATTTCATTGGAAAGTGGTAAAATAGGAGCACCGGCATTCTGGTTAATTTCTTTGGCTGTTTGTACGGGGGTTGTTAATTTGTTAACCAAACTTAGTACTTATTACAGAGAAATAGGGCAGGAATATATGAACTGCAAAGTGGCTAATATTATTATGGGAAAAATAGATGAACTGAATATGGAACATTTTGATAATCCTAAAGTTTATGATGCAGTTGAAAAAGTTAGTAATGAGTCTGTTGCTCGCTGTATTAGTATTATTGTGATGTTAGTTACATTGCTTAGATATTTGACTACTTTTATAGGAATTATAATTGTGATTATTTCTCTAAGTAATACTATTGCAGCATTAATGTGCATTACGATGATTCCTATTTTTTATGTGAGTATTAGTATTGCGCTGCGCCAATATAATATATACTCTGAAAGAGTTCAGAATGTAAGATTAGCAGATTATCTTAAAGAGATTAGTTTAAAATATGAAAATATCAAAGAATTAAAAATTTATAATGCAATTATTTTTTTAAAAAATAAAATAGTTTGCATTTATGAAAAATATATTGCTGAAGATAAAAAGTATAAGAAAAGATTTTTATATGAATTAACTGGAACAGATATATTGCAATACATTTTTTCAACAATTATCAAAATCTATACAGTTTTTAAAGTCATAACAGAAAAAGGCACTATAGGGGATTTGACAATGTATATCTCAGCATTAGATAATCTTGAAAATTCAATAAGAACTATATTAGACTCAGTAGCTTCTTTGTATAGTGATAATCTTTACATAGATAATTTAGTAGAATTGGACAATATGAGAAGTGGAATGGAAGATACGGGAAAGAGAGAACTCAGCTCTGATTTTAAAACAATAGAATTTCAGAATGTATCATTTAAATATCCATACACTGATACTTATGTATTAAAAGATTTATCCATCAAGTTTGAAAATGGAAAAACATATGCATTGGTAGGTAGTAACGGTTCTGGAAAAACAACATTTATAAAATTACTCATGAGATTATATGATCCGCAAAAGGGAGAGATACTTATTGATGGTGTTAGCATAAAAGAATACTCACTTAAAAGTATATATAAAAATATTGGTGTGATATTCCAAGATTTTATTAAATATCCTTTAACCGCAAGAGAAAATATAGGTATAGGTAATGTGGAGGAAATGAATAAATTAAAAAATATAGAAAAAGCAGCAAAAGTATCCGGAGCTGATGATTTTATAGAAAAATTGAAAAACGGTTATGACACATTGCTTCAAAAGGAATGGGATAATGGAAGTGAATTATCGATTGGTCAATGGCAAAAAATAGCAATATCTCGGTCGGTTCTTAGAAACTCAGGAATATTAATTTTAGATGAACCCTCTTCAGCTCTTGATCCCAAATCAGAATATGAAATGTTTGAAAAAATGAAAATGTTAATGAGAGACAAAATGAGTATCATGATTACTCACAGATTTTCTAATGTAAGGATAGTCGATCAAATATTTGTTATGCAGGAGGGAAAAGTTGTTGAATTTGGTTCTCATGAAGATTTGATGTTAAAGAAAGGAATATATTATAATTTGTATAGTTTACAGGCGGATTATTATAAATAATTTTCAGAGATTTCATATACATTCCATATTTATATGATATGATAAATGATCTCTCGGAATCTTGAGTGATCATGCCAGCAAAACTCTGGCATTGAACTTTGAAAAGTAAATATTATTCTTGAACGAAAAAATGAACGCGAGAAATAAACATAACTGTCGCTATGTTTCAAAAAATGAGATATAATAATCTACAGGATTATGCTACATCCAAAATCATTTTTTTCAGGGTTGATTCAGGTGGCAAATCCCATGCATCCAGATGTTGTAACATCAGGATGTGATAGAGGCGGCAGTACCACATCTTAGTTGAGCGGTGTCTGCCGTCTTCTAATTTAAAGTCTAATTTATCGCGTTTGTTAGAACGCTCAGCAGAAGTTCTTGCATTGTATTCCCGTTTCCATTCCTTACTGCTTCTTGGTGGATCATTAAACAATCTTGGATTATCTTTCAGAACCAGATGGACGGTACGTCCGTATTTAGCATTTGAACAAGGGTTTTCGCATGTACAGGAGATACAGCCACCAGCGTGACTGATCTTAGGACATTTGAATTTCATTCTGCCTTTAGCAACTTCAATACCATCACGACGCATACGGCATCCAGAGGGGCAAACAGGGACTCCATCTTTGTCAATCGTAAAGTCATTTTTATAAACAGGGGGTCTTCCACCTTTTCCATTAAGGTCGATAAATGGTGTTATATTCTCGCGCTTGAAGTATTGATAATAAGGCATGGCATCATGTGCAGAATCCAAAAGTACTTTTGAAACAGTGTAATCAGGAAGAAAAGATTTCATCCTGAAAAAAGCGTGCAGGAATCCATGTGAATCATGTTTTGAAGCACAGCAAAAATGAGGAAATACCGGTAAGTCACTTTGCGAATCAACAAGCATGTATAGATCATAGCCATGATAATAACAGTCGCGGGAAGAATCCCAGCCGATATCACAATCGGGCTGGGAAAAGTAGCGGTCACATTTGCAGTCAGTAATGCCATTCTCTTTGCATTTACAGATACGCTTTTTCCGTTCTCTGTGTGAAGTTACAACAGGAGTTCCATCACCGGCTAGAGCCAAAGAATCCGGATGAATAAGTCCTGTGGATACAGAATCAGCTTTCGTGCCTTTTGTTTTAGGCTTCTTAACCTTGGTTTTAAGAGGATGGATATGTGGTGACATATGGTCATCATCAGAGTTCCACAAGCGGTTTATAAAATCATAAAAAGTGCCAACCCCGGGAGTATTACCAGGTTCAAATCCACTGAGGATGGCGTAAAGAGGATTCATTTTAAGCTGGGCAGCCCACTCCGTTAATGAAGTAACCTTAAAGTCAATGGAAAGAAGGTAAGAACGTTGCATGCAAGAAGGAGTTCGTGGGGCTGGTCCGAATTTTGAATATTTATCAGTCATAAAAGTATCGGTAAAAGATAAATCGAGATTCCAAAACCGCTCAATGATATCCCAGGTGGAACGAGCAAGAGCATTTGGATTAGGATAATATTTACGAAGATTAGTAACAACAAAGTTTTGGTAGTCTGCATGACTGCCACAGTTAACAGGTAACATAAAAATCGCCTCCAATCGAAAAATATCTGCCGCCGCGAGCGACGGTTCTTATTAATCAATAGGCGCGAAGCGCCGCATTTTTCGATGGATTTGTCAAGTGTTTTTGGCAAAAAAAGTGGGGGATTTTAATAAAAAAGGAATCTGAAAGCCTTATATTTACTGGCTTAGAGATTCCGAGAGATTATATAACACAAAAGGAGGAAAAAATATGGCAGAAATTTTAGTAGTAGAGGATGATAGAGATACAAATGAAGCCATATCTGAATATTTGTGTTCATTGGGCTATAATGTACGGAGTGCCTATGATGGTAAAGAGGCACTTCAAATTTTTTTCAATGTTGCAGTCGATTTAGTTGTACTAGATATTATGCTACCTGAGATAAATGGCATTTCTGTTTTGGCAAAAATAAGAGAGAAGAGTGATATTCCTATATTGATGTTGACAGCAGTTTGTGATGAGTATATGCAGATTATGAGCTTTGACGGTGACGCAGATGATTATATGACAAAACCGTTTTCTATGATTATTTTGGGGAAACGAGTTGCTGCACTTTTAAAAAGAAGGGTCAAACAAGAAGAAAGCAGCATTGTTTCTTTTGGGGAAACTACAATTGATTTTGATGCGTATACTGCATTTATTCATGGTCAAAAAATAGACATCACAGCAAAAGAATTAGAATTAGTGAAAATGCTGTTTGAATATCAAGGAAGAGTTTTGACACGGAAACAAATGGTGGATTGCTTATGGGGAATTGATGCACCGATTTTAGATCGGACAATAGATACTTATATTAAGAATATAAGAAAAAAATTGGGAATTCATACGATTACAACAGTAAAAGGTGTAGGATATCGTTTGGAAAGGAATATGTAGATATGAAGCGAATGGGTGTATTTCGAAAAACTTTTTTGTATTCATTTATTATGTTATGCTTTATGATTTTTATTGCACACGGAATTATGTGGTTTGTTTTGCCAATGGTATCTGTTCAACCAGGGGGAAATATGGAAGAAAGCAGTTTAATTGTGAGTGAATTGAACAATAATGTTGTAATGGAAGACATTGCTATGAAAGCACTACCCATTTCTATTTTGTTGTGTATTATAATTGCATCTGCATTTTCTTATATATGGGCGAAAGTTACTGTAAAACCAATAAAATATATTGTTGAAACAACAAAAAGAATGTCAGAATTAGAGCCTAATGTGAAGTGTGTGCTGCATACTGGTGATGAGTTCCAAGAGTTGTCGAGTAATATAAATAGTCTTTACACAGATTTGTTTATTACAATAAAAGAATTAAAAGAACAAATTCAGGAAGTAAAAAAAACAGAGCAATCGAAAACAGATTTTCTTTATGCGGCATCTCATGAATTAAAGACACCAATCTCTGCTTGCAACGCTATTATAGAAAATATGATTTTAAAAATTGGAAAATATCAGAATTATGAAAAATATCTTCCGACTTGTAAAAGTATGTTGGATGAAATGGCTACGATGATACGGGATATTTTAGATATGTCAAAACTTCAAAATACATCTGCTCAAATAGTGAAAAATAGAGTCAATATAAATCAACTTTTGGATGAAATCATAGTACCGTATAAAATTATAGCAAAAACGAAAGAGATAGATTTTATTGTTGATTTAGATGAAGAGATAGTTTCATTTACAAATGAATTATTATTAAAAAAAGCTATATCAAACATCTTGTCTAATGCAATCCTTTATACAGAGCAGCAGAAGAAGGTTGAGTTATCGCTGAAGAAAAACTGTATTATTGTTAGTAATGAGTGTGATGTATTAGATGAAAAAACATTACAACAAATATTTAGACCTTTTTTTAGAGTAGATACTAGTATAACGAATATTAAATAATTGCTATATTAAATTGATACTGCTTCCTCTTC
>ERZ836760.2149-NODE-2149-length-16872-cov-3.177261_pt1 | contig 16872 bp, 10 predicted proteins | sample MGYA00519941_ERZ836760 | MGnify/ENA primary metagenome ERZ836760 (study PRJEB31850, sample SAMEA3708807) | human gut metagenome | biome: human gut; feature: human-associated habitat; material: faeces | place: China | collected 2014 ... | reverse complement strand
GTGGGCGCGGGCGTCGGGGGCACAACTACCGGAACGCCGCTTGCCGCAAGGTGGAGCGGGCCGGTGACGGCGCCCTTCTTGATGGCTACGACGCCGGTGGCTGCATTGTAGGTGTAGTCCGCGCCCGCGGTCAGCTCTTGCCCGTCGGCGCTTCCCAGGCGTACGCTCACCGAGGTGGGCAGCGTGTAGCCGGTGTCAGCTGCGAGTGTGAAGCGGTTGCTCTCCTGGCTATCCTTTTGATACGTTGCGACCAGCTGCTTGGCGCCGGTTTCCGCAAGGGAAAGCCCGGTCAGGCTCGTGCTTACGGGGAAGGTGCACGAGGTGGTCGTTCCGCCTTGAACGTCGAGGCCCTGTTCGAAGAGGCCACCCTCGATCGATCCACCCGTTCCGTTGGTTACCGGGTTGCTGAAGCAGGGGATGACGGGATCGCCCGCAGCATCACGGCCGTTTTTGATGACGCCTTCGTCGTTCTCCACCTGCCCCCGGAACATGCCTCCGGAAATGGTTCCATCGTTGGAGAGCGAGCCGTTGAACGCTCCTCCCTCGATAGTTCCGAAGTTGTACATTTCCTCCGAGTTGAACGTGCCTCCTGAGATAATGCAGGATTTATTCTTGTCGGCATCGAATCGAGCGTTGCCGTTCTGCACGTAGGCGTTGAACGTGCCCGCTCCTTCAATGGTGCCGCTATTGCTGACGTCGACGTTGAACTCGCCGCCGCCGATCGTTCCGGAGTTGGTCACGCTGTTGCTATAGCCGTGCTCCGACGCATCCGCATCGAACGTGCCGCCGGAGATTGATCCGCCTTCGTCGTTGTTGACGTCCACCGAAAACGCACCACTCTTGATGGACCCGTAGTTATTCACGGTATAGCAAAACGGTTTTGTCCTGGTGATGTCGGCGAACGCGCCTCCTGCGATGGTTCCGTGATTGTCGACCCTTTCCTCGAACGTGCCGTTCTCGATGGTGCCGTAGTTGTCTATGCGCGCGTTGAACTCTCCGCCCGAGATGGTGCCGCCGGTGTTGTTGTTGTCGCCGTTGTACACCTCGCCGTTGAACGTGCCGTTTTTGATGTTGACGCCCAAGGGGTTTACGGGTCCGTTAAACGTGCCTCCTTCGATAGAACCGCTGCGGAATCCCATCACCAGGCAGTCGAAGGTGCCGCCTGTAATGGTGCCGCCGGAGGTGCTCACGTAGGCACCGTTGGGATCGTTCGGGTCGCTGCTGAACGTGCCACCCTGGATGGTGCCGGCGTTGCCGACGCGCGCGTTGAACGTGCCGCCCTGGATGACGCCGCCCGTTTCGTTGCGCACGGCGAAGCCGCTTCCCTTCGATCCGTTGGCGAAGATGCCGTCCACGATGATGCCGCTGTTCCAGACTTGGTTCTTGCCGGAAGCGTCGAACGCGTGACCTGTGAACGTGAACGCGTATCCTGCTTGGAGGATGAGCTTGTTGTTCTCGTATGTCCATCCGGTACCCGATGTGTCCACTGGCGCACCGTTCTCGCCGATCTGGATCGTGACGGGAATGGGCGTTCCGCCCCCTTCGTCAGCAAATGCGACGCTCGGAACGAGCGAGCAGGCCAGAACCAGTGCTGTGACCATAGCGAGCAGGCGTTTTCCCATAAGAACCCCTTTCGGATGCGCTGATCGTTTCATGGTAGCACGAAGGGGTTGGAGCGATGATGGCACTGTAAGTATTTGCGTTATCTTGCGGGCTCTATGGCGTTTGCGCAAACGCCATAGAGCGAACGATGCCGTTGCGATTGCGATTGCAACGGCGGGGCCATTGTCGATCCAAAAACACGTTTTAGCGCCAGAAAACATGTTTTTGGATCGACAATGGCTTTCGCTTCCTTATCCCAAAAGCTAGATCATCCGGTCAGTTTGCTCTTGTTTCGCGGCTTCTTCTCCGCGTTCGGCCAAATACATGCCCATGGTGTGCTGCGTGATGTCGGATCGGTTGATGACGCCGACCACGTGTCCGTCGTCTAGCACGGGCACTTTCTTCAGGTGGTTCTCGCCTAGAACGCGGCAAACCTCGGTCAAGTTGTCGTGGACGTCCACGCCGATGATGCCCTTCGCGCCGATGCTTCGAGCGGACATCGACATAAGGTCGTCGAGCTTCTTCTTGAAGTCGTCCGAATCCGAGCGGATGGTCTGGATGATCATGACCACGGGATCCATGACCATGGCGCTGCGCTTCGACAGGAACCTCATGATGTCGCCGTCCGATATGAACCCGACCGCTTTCCCGCGTTCGTCCACCAGGGGCACGGCGCTGATGTGCTTGTCCACAAGCAGCTGCATGGCCTCGGCTACTGTGGCGGTTTCGGGCAGCGTGTACACCTCGCGCTTCATGATGGACTCAAGCACCGTTCGGCGTACGTTTCCTTTGTCCTGAGCTGCGGTTTCGCCAGGCTTGTTCTTTACCAGGAACACTACCATGATAAACCCTGCCAAGCACATCAAGCTGGCTACGGCGAACGCCATGTCAATGCCGAAGAAGCTGGCCGCGGGCTGTCCCATGTTGGGCGCGCTCATGTTCGTGGCTATGGTAGACGTCGAAATGATGATGGCGGTGCCAAGCGACCCTGCCACCTGGCGCAGCGTGTTGTTCACGGAGGTGCCGTGGTTCACCAGGTCGTTGTCAAGCGCGTTCATGCCCCATGTGGTGATGGGCATGTTCACCAGCGACAGCGAGAACATGCGCACGGTATATATAAGCGTAAGCGTGATGATGCCCATGTCCGGGCCCAAGAACACGAAGCAGAACGAGGTAGCCGTCAGCATGCCCATGCCCACCAGGCTCAACGCGCGCGGCCCGTGCTTATCGAAAAGTCGTCCGGCAATGGGCCCCATGGCTCCCATGATGATGGCGCCGGGAAGCAGCACCAGGCCGGACACCGTAGCGGAGTAGCCCATGAGCGATTGCAAGTAGATGGGCACCAGGATGCCAGCGGCCAGAAGCGCTCCCTGCACCAGCATCCCGATGACGGTTGCCACCAGGAACTTGCGATTGGCCAGCACGCGAACCTGCAGCATGGGATGCTCCATCTTCAGCTGGCGGCGGAAGAACAGCACGAGCGCCGCAACGCCTGCCAAAGTGCCGATGACCGCGCTTACGCTCACGCCGTACGACCCGATGGCGGACAACCCGTAAAGCAGGGCGCCGAAGCCGATGCTCGACAGGATGACGGAGGGGATGTCGAGGGTCACGTTTTTGTTCGTGTCCCCGCCCTTCTGCAACACGAAGGCGGCGATCACGGTCACCAAAACCGAAAGCGCGGTGATGATGTAGAACATGTCGTGCCAGGTGTAGCGGTCGATGATGACGCCGGCAGCGGTGGGGCCGATGGCCGGGCCGAACGCGATCACGATGCCGAACAGGCCCATGGCCGTTCCGCGCTTCTCGATAGGGAACGTCCACATGAGCACGGTCATGACCAGGGGCATGAGAATGCCTGCGCCCGCCGCTTGCACTAAGCGGCCCAGCAGCAGTACCAGAAAGTTGGGTCCCCATCCTGCAAGCGCGCTGCCTGCGGCGAAGATGACCATGGACACAAGGAACAGGCGACGGGTGGTGAACCGGTCGGTCAGAAACGCCGTAATGGGAATCATAATGGCGTTGACCAGGGTGAATCCGGTAGTAAGCCATTGCGCTGTTGCCGCGTCCACGTTCATTTCCGCCATGAGCGATGGTAGGCCCGGGGCTACGACCGTCTGGTTCAAAACCGTGACGAACGTGCCGAACACCAATACGGCCAACATAGCGATTTGCTTGCGCGATAGACCCATAAGCTAGTTCCTTCCGAGGTGCTTTCCTTGCGTACGATGCATGCGCTCCGCTTCGCGCACGAAGGCGCCTGCAAAACGGGTGCGCGACCCGATCTCGCAGACGCCTTTGCGCGTCGTGAAGCTGATTTACACTCAGTATAAATATTCATTCGGTAGATGAAAAGTGCCTAGCGGCAAAGTTGTGGTACCCTGCACGGAAACGGCACATCGTTGGTGATGGGAGGTTGCGTCCGTCGTGGATGGAGCAGCATCGGAAAGTTTGCGGTACCGCAAGAAACTCAAAGCGCGCCTCGCGGTGGAGCGCGCGGCGTTGGAACTGGTTATCGAGCATGGGTTCGACGGCGTGACCGTGGAGGACATCTGCGCGCGTGCCGAGATATCGAAAAAGACGTTCTTCAACTACTTTTCGTCCAAAGCTTCCGCCGTCATGGGATGGATGGACGCATTCCCCGACGAAGTGCGGATCGTGGAGATCCTTGAAGAACGCGCGCAGACCTGCTACCTCGACGTGCTGGTGGACGTGGTGGGGGCGCGGCTGTCGTCGGGCGCGGACGAATCGGTCATGGAGCTGCGCCGAGAGGCATTGTGCCTGATGCCCCAGCTGTTCTTCCAGGGACAGCGCGACATCCTGGCCGTTCAGCATTCCATCGCGCAGGCGCTGCGTCTTTTGCTGGCGGATCATCCCGAGCGGCGCATGCTCGGAAGCCGCCCGATCGAGGAAGAGGCGCTGGTCGCATCGTCGACGGCGATCAGCCTTGCGCGCACGCGTGCGATACTGCATGTGCGCGGCGACGACGAGCCCTCCGTCGCCGACACGCGGCGCATGATTGCGAACTACCTGCTGGCAGGGGACGCCGTATCGGCTTGAGGCGTCGCTTGAGCGGAAACCCGACGTGCCTTGCCGCATTCGCTCGGTATACTGAAACGATGCGATGCGCGACGTGTTGTCGCGCGCGATCGATTACGTTTCGAAAAGAGGCGCCTCATGCATGCTCGCTCCGCCCGCACGCTGTTCGACCGACTCGCCGCCGCATTGTGCGCGCTGGTGCTGGTGTTGGGGCTTGTGCCCCTCGCGCCCGCTTCCGCTGCTGCCGAAGAGCAAAGGGGCGAACCTGCCGCCGCTTCTGTTGAGGAGCTGCTGAATGCCGGCGCGTACCGCGAAGGCGAGGCGCTTGTGGTGTACCGCGCCGACGTGGGGCCTGCGCGCTCCCGCTCGCTCGACGCGGCCGACCCGCTTGCCTCTGCGGGCTTCTCGGTTGCCGAGTCGTGGGATTTTTCCGGAGCCGGCGCGGCTGCGGCCGTGAGCACGTTCTCGCTTGACGAGAGCACGGGAGAAGGCGCCGACCAGGACGATGCCGCCGTGGTGGCGCGCGTGACGAAGCCGGGTGCAACCACGGCTGCGTTGCTCGAAGAGCTGCGGGCGATGGAAGGCGTGCTGGCGGCGGCGCCGAACTACGTGCATGAGAGCATCGGGGCCGTGGAGCCCGACGGATACGAAGCGGGCTTGCCGAGCATTCCCCCGGTTGCGCCGGTTGGCGAAACGCATGCTTCCGAGCAGCCGGTCGTTGCAGGTACCGAGGTGCTTTCGGTGAACGAGGGGACGCAAGCGAGCACGACGAACGATCCGCTGTCCGCTTTGCAGTGGGCGCTCGATAACGACATAGTTTCCGATTCCGGGATCGCGGCAAATTCAGACGTATCGTTTTCCTCGGTGTGCGCGCAGGCAACGCAAGGGGTGGAGAACATCGTTGCCGTACTCGACAGCGGCGTCGATTACGGCAACGAGGACCTGCGTGGTGCGATGTGGGAGAACCCCGGTGATATTCCCGGTGTACCGGGCCGCGCGGGCACGCACGGCTTCGACTTCATCGATGGCGACGACGAGCCGCTTCCGGAAAATAACAGCTTCGAAGAGTCCCACGGCACGCATTGTGCTGGCATCGTGGCGGCGACCAGCGATAATGAGACCGGGATTGCAGGCGTCTCGCCGAAGACGAAGATCATGGCGCTCAGGACGAACGGGGCTTCTACTGGCGGTAACACCTACGACAGCTCTGTGCTGGCCGCGTACGAGTACCTGCTGCATGCGAAGCTGGCAGGCCAGAATGTGGTGGCTGCCAACAACTCATGGAGTGGCGCTATCTCGCCGGTGACGGAGTACGCCATGAACCAGGCCGGTCGCGCGGGAGTGCTTACCGTGTTTGCTGCCGGTAACAACGACGTCGATGCGGGGTCGGTGGACAACAACCGCATAACGTACGGTTTGTCTGGCAGTCCGTATATCCTTTCGGTTGCGGCAACGCTGCCGCAGGGGAAGTACGCGACATACACCAACTACAACAAATCCATCGTGGACGTGGCGGCTCCTGGCTCGGTCATCCTCTCAACGGTTGCTCGGGGCGCGCAATCGTTCCTGCCTGCTGCGGCGAAGCTGCAGGACAAGGCGGACGGCGCTGCGGGCGTGCGGTCTCTTTACTACCACAACATGACCGACTTCGCGCAGGCTGATAGCGGCGCCCACCTTGTCCTTTACGGCCAAGACAGGATGCCCGCAGCTGATCAGAGCAGGCTTTCGGCGTCGACGGGCTCGGGCCTCGATGGAAGACGTGCGCTCAAAATCACCGTCGACGGCATGACCAAGTACGAGGGAGCCGCTGTCACCTGGCGCATTGCCAATCCCTTCCGCGACATGTCTTGGGAAAGGGCCCGGGAGGTGCGCGTGTCCGCCCTGCCGGGGCTTTCGGCTTTTGCGGGGGGTGGAGACGGGGAGCCGATGGTTTTCGCCGCGGCCTCCGTGATCGACGAACGCGGCAACGCCCTGACCAGTGGCGAGGCATCCTATGGCTCGTTCGACAATCAGAGCCTGGGGTACGCGCGTTTCACGGATGAAGAGTCGTTCAACCGCATCAAGGATCAGGACACGGTGCGCGTGGGCGTCGACCTGCTCTTGCTCACGGATACTTCAGGTGAAGGATCGACTTCCCTTACCGTCACCGATTTCGGCATGGGGTTCGTTGTCGACGATCAGGCATACGACTATCGCTCCGGCACGTCCATGGCGTGTCCGCTCGTGGCGGGGGCCATTGGCTTGCTGGCGTCGCTTCATCCTGAGGATTCGGCGCTCGACCTGCGTGGTCGCATCGTCGGCGGCACGAAGGCGAGCAATCTAGCAAGCGACCAGGTCAAGCAGACGGCTTCGAACGGCACGCTCGATCTGTCGGTGGCGAACGGGGATGCCGTGAACCCGAACACGTGGGACGCCCGCGAGGGGGTTGACGCACAAGGTTCGCCAGCGCTGGTGATAGAGGGGTATGCCCTTGACCGGGCCACGCAGCTTGCCATCGACGGTGTTGCCGTGGATGGAGACCGTTGGGAGGCATCCGCCGACGGCTCGCACGTGGTCGTTCGCGACGCATCGCTGCTCGACGGCGCCCGGCACAGCGTGGTGGTGGGGGATGGCGCGGCCAAGCATCAGGCCGTCTATACGTTCCCGAAAGCCGAGCAGCGCCTTTCCTTCGAGCGAGTGGCCGACTTGCCCGACCCGGGGATTCCCGGCGAGGCCGGGTTCGACTCGGGCTTGTTGATTGCTGCGTCCGACCGGCTGTTCTGCCTCGACTCAAAGGGGCGTTACCTGTACTCGTACGATCCCGATAGCGCGGACGGGTGGACGGCGTGCGCGCCGCCGAGCGGAGCGGGGTTTGACGGGTCGTACTTCCGTGCAAACGGCGCTGCCGCCTACGCCGATGGAAAGCTGTACCTCACGGTGCTCCACGATGGGGAAACGGGCGATCCCGAAAAGCCGTATGTGCTGTTCTTGGGCATGGATTCCTACGATATAGCAACCGACGCCTGGAGCGACGAGGTGGTCGATTTCCTATCGTCGGATCCCGGCGGCGCCGGCAGGCATTTTGCGCCGGTTGGCTTGGCCTCGTGCGACGGTCTCATCTACGTCAGCGTTAATTTCCGGATGCAACGACGTGTCGTAGAGTACGACCCCGCAACGGGCGACGGGGGAGTTATCGACATCGTCGCGGCCGATCCTACAGGGACGTTCGGCTCGCTTGCGTCTGGGCGCACGGCGCCGCTTGTTGCGATAGGGGACCAGGTGCGCTTCGTCGGCTTCGTTCCGGAGGGGGACGGCTACGCGATGGCCCTGGGAACGTTCGACGGTGAAACGTTCGGCATTGTGGAGCCGGGCGCAGATGCGCCGAGGTTCGGTTCCGACGAACTCGATGCGCTGGAAGGGTACGCGCGACAGGCTGCAGCTGCAACGGGAGATTCGATCGTGTTCACAGGGGCGTCGGCCGACGGCCTGGGCGATACCTATGCGGTCGATGCGGCCACCGGTGCGTGGCGCTCGCTTGGCGTGAAGGCTCCGGGCGACGGATCGGCGGCGGTTTCCACGGCATGCTTCTACCGGGGCGAGTACTACGTGTTGGCTGCAAGCGAGGGCCCGGATGGCCGGCCGGCCACGTCGTTGTACCGATTGCCCGATGAAGTGGAGTTGATGCCGAACGATCACGTGGCCAGCGCTCAAGCTGCCGAAGGCGGCAAGGTGAAGGTATCGTACGATGCATTGGCCGCGCCCGCGGCGCGCACGGCGGGCGGAGCTGCGGGATCCGCCGCATCCGCGCGCGTGGAACACGTTGCTTTGGGCGATACCGTCACTTGGACGGCCGTGCCCGACGAGGGCTACGCGTTTGCCGGATGGTACGGCCAAGACGGCGCACTCGTTGACGAAGAGGCCGTTCATCGGCAGCCTGTGACGGCCGATGTGTCTCTGATCGCTCGGTTCGTCGCCGTCGAGCCTGGCCCTGGCCCCGGCCCTGGTCCTGCGCCGGGCGGTGGCTCCGAGCCGACGCTGCCGACGACGCCGCAGGCGCAGCCCGACCCGAATCCGCTTGTGTCAACCGGCGATGGGGCGTTTGCTGCGGCGGCGGTCGTGGCTCTTTCGGCAGCGGGGTTAGTTTGCGCTCTGACGCTCGCCGTGCGACGGCGCCGCGTCGGGCGCTAAAAGCAGAGGCGGTTGGCGCGGCGCGCTCGCCGACGTGCGGCGCCAGGGTTCGGAAGCGGGTTTTTGGAAATCGGGCGCAAATCGGGGTCTGTGACAATTTCTCATGCGAAAACGAAGCGGTGCAACAGCGCCCCGTTTCGCCGTGCCGATGTCGACGTTCGCAATCTCGTTTCTCCCCTGATTTCGAAAACTGCTTGACACCTTTCTCTAACGTTATGCTATAGTTTGCGCCACAACTGAATACCTTGAAACCGATGAGGCGAAGATCAAGCCATCATGAGCACTCACAGAGAGCGGGCGCAGCTGAGATTCCCGCAGTAAGCTGGATGGTAAATGGATCGCCGAGGGAAAGGGGAAAGGAAGGCTTGCCGCAAACGGCTCGGCCGACCGAGTATCCGGACCGTGAGCCTGCGTTAAAGGCAGAGCATGTGATGGCATGTTCATGAGAGGGCCTCGAAACCGAGGTCAATAAAGGTGGCACCGCAGGTTGAAGACCTGTCCTTTATTCGTAAAGGACAGGTCTTTTTTATGCGCGGCGCATCAGGAAAGGAAGCGGGATGAAGCAGTATGTGAAGCAGGGAGCAACGGTTGCAGCGGCGGTGCCGAAGGGCCGGTTGCGCGAAATGCCGGCTCCGAAGAAGAAGGCGGGCCTGACGACGCAGGATCTTATCCTGATCGCCGTGCTGCTTGCGGCGGGCGCGGTGCTGAAGTTGACGGTGGGCAGCGTGTTGACGTTCGCGGGCATGAAGCCCAACTTCATCATTGCCATGTACTGCTTGGCCATCGCGCTTACGCGGCCAAAGCCCTCGCAAGCGCTGGTGGTGGGGTTGCTGGCGGGCCTTATCTGCCAGATTCCCCTGCTGAGCGCAACGCCTTGGCTGAACATTCCCTCCGAGGCGCTGGGCGCTCTGACCATGGGGTTGCTGGTGCTCATTCCCATGAAGGTGGGCCGCCTCAACGTGGGAACCGCGGTCGCGGCGTTCGTGTCCACGGTGGTGTCGGGTTACACGTTCGTGCTGCTGTTGGCCGCCATGAACGGTATCGATCTGGTGGTGGCCGTGGCCAGCTACGCGATCATGGTGTTCGGTACGGCGGCGTTCAACGCGGTGCTCGTGCAGATCCTGGTCCTTCCCCTGCAAAAAGTCCTGAAGAAATAGCCTGGATCCAGGTTGAGAAGATAAAGGAATCCCCATCATGATAGAGCTACGAGATTTCAGTTTCCGCTATCGAGAGGGCACCGCCCCCACGGTCCTCGACGTGAACCTGACCATCCCCGACGGTGCGTTCGTGGGCATTACGGGCGCGGCGGGGTCGGGCAAGTCCACGCTCACGTACGCGCTGAACGGCATCATTCCGCATTGCTACCCCGGCGACTTCTACGGCGAAGTGCTCATCGACGGGCTGGATACGGTGGACACCGACCTGACCGAGCTATCGCGCCTGGTGGGAAGCGTGTGCCAGGATATCGACAGTCAGATGGTGTCGTCGGTGGTGGAAGACGAAATGCTGTACGGGCTTGAGAATTTCGGCGTTCCCCGCGACCAGATCGAGATTCGCATGACCGAGGCGCTTGGGGCGATGGGCATCTCGTCTCTGCGCGATCGCGTGATCTCCACGCTTTCCGGCGGGCAGAAGCAGAAGGTGGCCATCGCTTCCATTCTGGCGCTCAGGCCGCGCGTGCTGGTTTTGGACGAGCCGACGGCCGAGTTGGATCCGGCCAGCTCCCTTGCCGTGTTCGACCTGTTGGCGCGCTATGCGTCCGAGCACGGCACCACCGTGGTGGTGGTCGAGCAGAAGATCGCGCTTCTGTCCGAATACGCCGACCTGCTGGTCATCATGGACGAAGGATCCGTGCGGTTCGCCGCGCCGCCTGCCGACGTGCTCGAGCACAGCGACGAGCTGCTGGCCATAGGCGTGAACTGCCCGCGTTCGACCTCGCTTATGAATCGGCTGCGCAAAGACGGCCTGTACGACGGGGCGCTCTGCCGCAACGTGGAGCAAGCGGCCGCAGCGCTAGCCGAGATGCTGCCAAGGACGGATTCGGAACCGGTTGCTGAAAAGGAGGCGACGGCATGATCGAGTTTCGCAATGTGCATGCGTCGTACGATGAGACGCTGCCTATTCTCAAGGGCGTGAGTTTTTCTATCCGAGAAGGCGAGTTCGTGGCGTTTGCCGGAACGAACGGCGCGGGCAAGTCGACCACGATGCGCCTGATGAACGGGCTGCTGAAGCCCGATGCAGGAGAAGTGCTCATCGACGGCGCGCCCACGACGGACCTCAAGACCAGCCAGCTTGCGCGTACCGTGGGCTTCCTGTTCCAGAACCCCGACCGTCAGATATGTTCGGGAACGGTGCGCGACGAGCTGCTGTTCGGCTTCAAGGCGCTGGGGGAGGACGGCCCTGCCGCGCAAGAGCGCGTCGACGAGGCGATGGACGCGTTCGGCTTTCATGCCGACGACGATCCGTTCTTGCTGAATCGCGGCGCTCGCCAGCTGCTGGCGCTCGCGTCGGTGATCGTGCTCAAGCCGCGGGTGCTGGTTTTGGACGAGCCCACGACGGGCTTGGACTATCGCGAGTGCGTGAAGGTGATGGGAGCCGTGCGCGACCTGCACGAACGCGGCGCTACGGTGATCATGGTGTGCCACGACATGGAGGTGGTGGCCGATTACGCCGAGCGCGTGATCGTGATGAGCGATGGGCGCGTGGTCGACGACGGCCCCACGTTCGACGTGCTGCGCAACCGGGCCACGCTTGAGCGGGCGTCGCTCGTGCCGCCCCAGGTGACGGCGGTGTCCTTGGACTTGGCGGATCGTCGCAAGGACTTGGCTGCCGTTGCCGTGGCGCGCGCCAACACGTTGGATGAGATGGAGGCCGCGGTGGTGGCGCTGGCGGGCGCTGCCGGAAACCTCGCGATCGGCGCTGCGACGGCGGAAGGGAGCCGATGATGGGCGGTTTTTTGGAGTTCGTGCCGGGGGACAGCTTTCTGCATCGTATGAACCCCGTGGCGAAGCTGGCATGCGCGCTTTTGGTGTCGGTGGCGTGCTTCTGCACGGGGAACCTGGTGTTCTTGGTTGCAGTTCTTGTATTTGACCTGGTGTTAGCCGCTTCGTGCGGCATGCTTCGCCCGGCGCTCGGCTTGGCCAAGGCGGTGTTTTTCTTCTCGCTTATCCTGGCCGTTATCCAGGTGCTCACCACGTCGACGGGCGCGGTCGTGCTGCCGCTGCCGTGGGGCTACGTTGGAACCGGCGGGCTGATGGCGGCGCTGACCACCATCGTGCGGCTTATCGCCGCAGCGGTTCCCTTGTTCCTGGTCCTGTACGTAACGAAGCTCACCGATCTGTCGAATGCGGTGGTGAAGGTCCTGCGCGTTCCGTATCGCTATGCGTTCACGTTCACCTCGACCATTCATTTCATTCCGGTGTTCATGAACGACATGAAGGGCATCATGGAGGCGCAGACGGCGCGCGGCGTGGAGTTCGACGCCGGGGGCATCGTCAAGAAAGTGCGCCTTATGGTTCCGCTGTGCGTGCCTTTGCTGGTGTCGTCGGTGCGCAAGACGAACAGCTCCGCCATTGCGGCCGAGGTGCGCGGCTTCAACCTGCGCACGGTGGCCAGCGGATACAAGGAGTACCCCTTTGCGGGAAGGGATGCAGCCGCGCTGGCGGTGTGCGCAGCTTTGGTGGCGAGCGCTTTGGCGCTGGGCATTGTTTGGTAGCCGGATCGCACGCGGCGCATCCGGGAGCGCGGCGCTTGGCAAGGCCGCCGTATTCGGCAAGGCTTCCGTTTCGTTGCGATCTTGCGGAGCGTACCGCAAGATCGTCGGCTTCTGGTACCATGGCATTCGAAATTGTTGCTTGGAAGGAATCATATATGTTTACCATCGGGTGTCATCTGTCGAGCGCCAAGGGTTACCTCAACATGGCCGAATCGGCCGTGTCCATCGATGCCAACACGTTCCAGTTCTTCACGCGCAACCCGCGTGGCGGCAAGGCGAAGGCCATCGATCCGAAGGACGTTGCGGCTTATGCCGCCTATGCGGGCGAACACGGCATCGTGCGCATACTGGCGCATGCTCCCTACACCTTGAACCCGGCATCCGACAAGCAGCAGACGCAGGACTTCGCGCGTATGGTATTGGCCGAGGACCTGGTTCGCATGGAGGAAACGCCCGGTCAGCTGTACAACATGCACCCTGGCAGTGCGGTAGGCCAACCCGTAGAGGTTGCTGTCAACAAGATAGCCGACGCGCTCAACCAGTCACTGCTGCCGCACCAGACCACTACGCTTTTGCTTGAAACGATGGCGGGCAAGGGTAGCGAAGTCGGCGGTACGTTCGAGGAGCTGGCTGCCATTATCGCGCAGATCGAGCTGCAAGACCATGTGGGCGTATGCCTGGACACCTGCCACGTGTGGGATGCGGGGTACGACATTGCCGACAACCTGGACGGGGTTCTGGAGGAGTTCGATCGGTTCGTCGGGCTCGATCGCCTGCGCGCCATCCATCTGAACGACAGCTTGAACCCGTGCGGTTCGCACAAGGACCGTCACGCGCGCATTGGCGAGGGACGGATCGGCTTCGAGGCGCTTTCGGCTGTCACGAACCATCCGCTGCTGCGCGACCTGCCGTTTTACCTGGAAACTCCCAACCCCGACCTTGCCGGCTACGCGGAGGAGATCGCGAAGCTGCGCGCGGGGCGCAAGGAGGATGCGGCTCGCTTGTAGCGCCGAACGCCGTTTGCGGCGTGCGAAGGGGAGGGCAAGGCGGCGCGATTCTGCTACTTGATGACTACAGCTTGGGCGCCTAGCTCGTAGTAGCGTGCGGTCAGCTGCTGCAAGCTGCACTTCGTTTTCCCGACGAGCGAGTCGCTGATCAGCGCCGTGCCCTCATGCAGATCGTAGCCGCTCACTACAACGCAGTGGCTGTTCGGGTAGAGCCGATAGACGCGGCCGTTCGCCTGTTCGACCCGATAGGCGTCGCCCGGGCTTTCAAGCCCTATCGTGCACCAGACGATGACGGGATTTCCGGCGGCAACTTCGTCGAGCACCCCTTCGATGGTCGATCCGGTAAGGTCGAATGCCTCCAAAGGGGATCCCTGGGCGGAGAGGTAAGCGTTTGCGGTCTGGACGATGGCCGGGGCCATGCAGCTGTGGCCGTCGGTTGCATGCGGATCGCCCATGAACGCGGTTACGAAGTCGCTGTCGCTACGGGGCAGCCATGCATCGGCGATCTCGGTTTTGTCGAGTTCGAACCCAAGCGACAGCAGCGCGTTCGTCAGCGCAACCGACTCGCAGCCGGTGGGAAGCTCGGGGTTCTGCTGGAGCGCGGGCACGTCGAACGATGCGGCCCTCGGTATCGGGGAGGGGCCTGCTTGCAAGGCGGCCACGTCCTGCGCGGCTCGCTCTTCGGAGTGGACGTTGGCGGCTGCGCGCGAAGAGGTCAGCAGGGAGAACGATACCGCGCCCGCGATCAGCAGCGCCGTCGCAAAAGCGCATAGGCGCACGGCTGTCCGGCGGCTGCGCTGCCGATTGAATATCGGGCGTTCGCGCCGTGCGCGAGGGAGGGCCTGCCGGACGAGCGGTCGACGGCGGCATGCGGCGCGGCGGGCGCGCAATGCGCGTTTGCGAGGCTGTTCGGCGATCATGCGGCACCTTTCTCTTGAGTTGGCAAGCTGCTGGCTTATCGATCCATATTGAAACAGCCTGAAAGACGTTCGCGGAACCTCTTCACCTCGAACACGTTGCGCGATGCCGAATCGTTTCGCTCGTCGCGAAACCCCTTCAATCCTGTGCCGAGCGTTGCGGGCTGTCTTTCGCTTCGGCGTGCGTGATACCATTTCGAATCAGCCCCTTGACCCTCCCCTTGCAGGAGGCTGTTGAATGCGATGAGAAGGAGGTGACATACATGTTCTACATCGGAGAGTTCTCGAAGATGGGCAAAACCACTATCAAGACGCTGCATCATTACGATCGTATTGGACTGCTGCGTCCGGCTGCGGTGGATGGGGTGACAGGCTACCGTTTGTACGCCACGGGCCAGCTTGCCGATCTGCATCGGATCCAGGCGCTCAGGCAAGCGGGTCTGAGCATCGACGAGGTGGCCGCTATCGTGGGCGGCGCCGATCCTCGTCCCATACTCGCGCGGCGCCGCGATCGGATCGAGCGGGAACTCAACGCGCGCAAGGATCGTCTTGCGCGCATCGCATTCATGCTTTCAGACGAAGAAAAGGGGTTCACCATGGACTATCAGGCAACGATCAAAGACATTCCTAGCTGCATCGTGTTCTCGAAAACAATGACCGTTCCGGACTTTTCCGCGTACTTCGAGGTGATTCCGGCCCTCGGTCGTGCCGTGATGGCGGCGAACCCGAACCTCAAGTGCGCCTCGCCCGAGTACTGCTTCATCACGTACCTCGACGGTGAGTACAAGGAGCGCGACATCACCATCAAGTACAGCGAGGCCGTCGAGGAGTTCGACGTGGAAGGCAACGGCATCGTGTTCGAGGAGGCACCGGCCGTCACCGTTGCGTCCGTGATGCATCGCGGGCCCTACGCCGATCTGTCGCGCGCCTATGCGTTCGCGATGGAATGGGTCGAGCGCAATGGCTACCGCGTGACCGGTCTTGCCCGCGAGAGTTACATCGATGGCATCTGGAACTGCGAAAACGAGTCCGATTGGCTCACCGAGATTCAGGTGCCGGTAGAGAATAAGTAGGCATGCTTCGCGAGCTTGCGGGGTTGGACGCTTGAGGTTCTTGCTGGGATTCGGCTGACCGGGCTGCGACCCCCCCCCCTCGGCTTTTTTGCGGCTTGCGCGGGATGCGTTCGCCCAGGTTATTCGCCGGAAGGCTCGTTGTTTTGTCGAACAGCGCGTCGTGCAGGGTGCGTCGCGCTTTCTCGACGCACCCTCTTGGAGCCTTGGAGGGCTTACCTCATCAGCATTCTCAGCAGCTTTATCTTGTCATCGAAGGGTGGGTTGCGGATGGGAAGCTCGAGCCACGTGCCCTTCTTGAGGGTGGACTTGTAGTGCGTGAAGCAGTCGAAGCCCACTTTGCCGTGATACGCGCCCATGCCGGAGTTGCCCACGCCGCCGAAGCCCATGTGGTTGTTCGCCAGGTGAACAACCACGTCGTTCACCGTGGCACCGCCGAATTGCAGACGGGTAAGCACGCGGTGCTGCACCTGCTTATCGTCGGAGAACACGTAGCAGGCCAGCGGTTTCTCGAACGTGCGCACGATGTCGAAGGCCTGGTCAAGCGAGCGGTACGTAAGAATGGGCAGCACGGGTCCGAAGATTTCCTCGTTCATGACGGGATCGTCGAGCGTCACCCCGCGCAGGCACGTGGGCTCTATGCGCAGCGTGGCGGCATCGCCGTTGCCGCCGAACGCCACGGATGCGTCCGGATTGCGGTTCTCGATCAGCCCCATGACGCGTTCGAAGTGGCGCTGCGATATCATGTGCGGCCATTCGTCGCATGCGAGGATGTCCTGGCCGTAGTATTGATGGAAGCATGCGTCCAGCTGGGCCACGAAGTCGTCCGCCACGTGTTCGTGCACCAGGAAGTAGTCGGGCGCCACGCAAGTTTGCCCGCTGTTGATCCCCTTGCCCCAAGCGATGCGCTGCGCCGCTCGCTTCACGTTGGCCGTTTCGTCCACGATGCAGGGGCTCTTGCCGCCCAGCTCCAGCACGACGGGCGTCAGGTGCTTGGCCGCCGCTTCCATAATAGTGTGCCCCACGTTCGGGCTGCCGGTGAAGAATATCTGGTCCCAGCGCACCTCCAGAAGCCAGTCGTTCATGGCTCCCGAACCGGGGAACCCGCACACGAACTCGGGCGGGAACACGTTGGCCAACAGGTCGATCAAAAGCTCGCTTGTGGCCTTTGACGTGCGGGAAGGCTTGAGCGCCACGCAGTTGCCGGCCGCGATGGCGTCCACCAACGGCACAAGCGCCAGTTGCACGGGGTAGTTCCACGGCGACAGCACCAGCACCACGCCCAAGGGGCTCGGATACACTTTCGAAGTGGAGTGGAAGTGCACGATAGGGGTGCGCACGCGGCGCGGCCGCGC
>ERZ836760.2147-NODE-2147-length-16876-cov-5.960882_pt1 | contig 16876 bp, 20 predicted proteins | sample MGYA00519941_ERZ836760 | MGnify/ENA primary metagenome ERZ836760 (study PRJEB31850, sample SAMEA3708807) | human gut metagenome | biome: human gut; feature: human-associated habitat; material: faeces | place: China | collected 2014 ... | reverse complement strand
TAAATAAAAATAATAAAGAAAGGAGTGGAAATGTTTGGAAAGAAATATTTTTCTAAGTTTTAGACCGGAGTATTTTAGACCAATTTTATATGGTATAAAAAAGTATGAGTATAGAAAAAGGTTTTGTAAAGAGCCTGTAATAGCATATTTATACTTAAGTTCTCCGGTACAAGAAGTTATTGGGAAAATAAAATTTGAAAAACCATTAATGACTAAGGAATTATTGGATGTTTATTCAAATAATGAGAAAATCAAATCAAAACTTCTTAGATGTTTGGAAAACAAGGAACAATATATAATTCCTATAGTATCATTACAACTGTTTGAAAATCCAGTAACAATTTGTGATTTAAAAAAAATAAATCCCAGTTTTACGATTCCCCAATGCTACTGCAACTTAGAAAAACAAAAAGACATTTTTGGATATTTACAATCAAGAACTCTTTTGGAAAAAGAGTTTTGGAATGATCATTCAAAAGTGTTTGAGCAAAATCTAGGTGTTTTATGCATCGAAATGGAAGAAACGGAAGAATATATAAAAAAAGATAATATATTCAGAAACAATCCTAAGTATCAAAAAATTAAATGTTCAAGTTTAAAAGAAAGGAAACATTAGAATGAAGAACGTATATTATCCTTTGGCTGGAATGAACTATATTGTTGATAGTATTCCTCAGATTTTAAAGAACAAGCAACCAGAAGATAAGAAAGAGATTATTCTCTATTTATCTGCACAGGTAAATTCATATCCACATATTGGAACATTAGTGAATTTTATTTCGGCATTTGCATTGGCAAAGCAGATTAGAAGTACTTATAATGTGCCCATTAAAATTCGGGTTGAATTGTTAGAAAGTGTAACTGGAAAGGAAGAAACAATTAATGGAGTAAAGTACTATAAGAATCTCAGGAATGTAGTCGATAAAGATGGTACGACTATTTGTGAAAGATACCTTCCATATTTTAAGGAGATTTTAAACAGATTATCAACGATGGATGGAATTGAGTATGAAATCATGTTTTTTTATGATTATCAGAAACAGACATTAGTACGTAAATCATTGTTGGAAGTATTGGACAATGCGGACATTTTAGGAGAAGTATTAAATCCTAAAGATGGAAGTATTAGATTGAGATTCGAATGTCCTAAGTGTGGACTTGTTGATAAACATAATCATAATCTCAAAGTTATTCATAAATCCAAAGATAAAATTATTTTGGAAAATGAATGTCCTATTCATGGGAAACATAGGCTTACAGTAACTGAGAATAATGAGGAAAGATTTGATATGAATGTTCCCTTAAGATATTTGGTTAAAGCAATGTACCTTATTAAAAGTGATAAACAGAACAATACGCTTAGTGTTATTGTAGATGGTGGAGATTGGTCTGGAATGTGGCCGTTAAGGGTTTATATGGAACCATTATTAAAACTTGGTTATAGAGAACCTGTGAATGTGATTTATACTCCAACTATTTTAGATTGGTCTGGTAGTAAACTTTCAAAAAGAATGTATGTTGGTAATGCAGCATACAGAGAATATATGAAAGAGGGACTTATCAATTATTCAGAGTTCTATAATCAGTATGGTGAAATTGGATTTAAAAGAATCTATGATGAAATAAACTTATGGGTTACTGATCCAAAACTCTTTATTAGAGACTATACAATTGAATACATTGATATGATTCTTAAAGGTGAAAACATCAATTAAATTCCAAATATTTTTGCAAAATATCAAATTAAATTAATTTGATATTGAGAACAGTGCTACAAAAAAATGTAGCACTGTTTTTTCATATTGACTTTAATATTAAAATTTTATAAAATAAATGTATTATACAAGGGGGGGGAGTTTAATGAGAAAACCAATAATAGGAATTGTAAGTAAGCCTAAACAAAAAAAAGAAAAAAATATATGGAATAAGATGTATATTGCTGATGAAATCAGGTATTTAATAGTAAAAAATGGAGGACTAGCAATATCTTTACTATCTCCAGAAGAAACAATGGATTTTAATAAGGATGATATTAATGATAAAAAAATATTAACAAAACAGGAAAAAAATGATATATTGGAATTAGTAAAATCATGCGATGGAATTATTCTTCAAGGTGGAATGACTAGTTCAAATTATGAGATTGAATATGCAAAAAAAGCTCTTGAGTTAAATAAACCTATTATAGGAATTTGTGCTGGATTTAATAATTTACTGAGAGCATTAGGAGGAAATGTAGAAGTAGATAATACAAATAGTCATAATTATTTAGATGAAAATTATAGACATCCAATAACTATTGTTAAAGATACAAAATTACATAGTATTATAAAAAAAGATAGAATTTATGTTAATAGTATTCATTCAATGGTGGCTACAAAAGAGTCTGTTGAATCATTAGCAAAAATTTCATCATATTCTGAAGATGGACTAGTTGAGAGTTTTGAATTAAATAATAAAAAGTTTGCGATTGGTATAAAATGGCATCCTGAATTAATGCTAAACGAACAATATGTAGATGAAATATTTAAAATGTTTATAGATTCCGCTAAAGAAAAAGATGATATGTAAAATATAGGAGTAATTGTATTAATATGAATAAGAATGAAATTATTTTTGTAACGCATAATATAGGAAAAATAAAATCAGCAGAAAAATATTTTAAAAATTTAAAATTTAGTACGTTTAATTATGAATTAGAAGAACCAAGAAGTGATGATATAAAAGAAATAGCAACTGCAAAAGTAAAAGAGGCTTTTGAAATAGTAAAAAGACCTTGTATAGCTTTAGATACAGATTTTAGGATTGAAGAGTTAAATGGATTTCCTAGAGCATTTGTAAATTTTTCATTAGATACAATAGGAATAAATGGAATTTTAAAACTAATGGAAGGAAAAGAAAACAGAAAATGTGCATTTAATGAGTGTTTAGCCTATCATGATGGGAAGGATATTCATTATTTTTATGGAAAACATCCTGGAAATTTATCAGAAAAAATACAAGGATTAGACAGAGCAGAAAAATGGTCAGATTTATGGTATATATTTAAGCCAAAAGGATTTAATAAAACATTAGCAGAAATGGATTTAGAAGAGAGAGAGAATAGAAGAAAAATTGATGGTTCAGTACAAGCAATGCAGGAATTTGCCAAATGGTATGAAAACCAATAATAATCCCTACAAATTACAAGTTATATAAAAGAATAGAGAGTAGTTAAATAAGAAAGTTATTTAATTACTTTTATTTTTGAATTAGAAAAAAATTAAAAAAATCTTCATACATAGCATAAATAAAAACATAGCAATAAAAATTTTTAAATAATGTTACTTTTACTTTATCATACAAAAAATAACAAAATCCATCACCAAAATACAAAAAAATCATAAAATATAATAGCTAACTTTATGAGGTGATATAATGGAAAAAATAAAAAAGGGAGATATAGTAGCAAGAAAATCGTACAACAAAGACATTTTATTCAATGTAAAAAGAATATATAAAGTTAATAACGAAAAAATGGCAATATTAACAGGAATAACAAAAAGGGTAGAAGCAGACAGTAAAATAGAAGATTTAGAAATTATAGAAAAAGAAATACTTAATAAAAGATTAAGTAAAATTCAAGATAAAATTGATACCAAAATAAATGAAACAGTAAATAAATATAAAAACAAAAAAATAAAAGTTAGAGATTATGCTAATATAAAAGAAGAAATTATAACTGGAAAAATTCTACATTTAGATGGAGATAAAAAATATAGTCAAAAAGCATATCTTCAATATAAAAAAATGGGATTAAAAGCAATTGTAAAAAATATACCAGAATATAAACAACCTGCCCTAGTTTATAAACTGCTAAAAATATATAACCCTGACATATTAGTTATAACAGGACATGATGGAATAATAAAAAAAGCCAAAGATTACAATAATATATATAATTACAGAAACTCAAGATATTTTATAGAAACAGTAAAAGAGGCAAGAAGATATGACGAAGCAAATGGAAATAAATTAGTGATATTTGCAGGAGCTTGTCAAAGTTATTATGAAGCACTTATACTAGCAGGGGCTAATTTTGCATCTTCTCCAGCAAGAATATTAATTGATTTTATAGACCCAATAATAGTGGCAGAAAAAGTAGCATATACAGAAAGATATAAATATATTACGATTGAAGATATAGAAAGCGAGTTAAGAGATGGAAGAAAGGGAATAGATGGAATCGGAGCAAATGGAAAAATGTATATAAAAAAAGAAATGTAATAAGATTGTAATGCGAATGTAATATAAATGACATAAACGCCGAAAAAGAACAAGAAAACCCTATGAAATAGCTACTTACACACAAACTGACCGAAAGATACATTTTTTGACAATGTATAGCTAAAGTGCTATAATCTACCTAGTCTAAAGGGAGTAGGTGATGAAATGATTTGTAGAAATGATATAGCAAATCTAAAAACTGACATCTTAGAAAAGGTAGGACAAAAAATAATAGTAAAAGGTTCGCTTGGAAGAAGTAAAGCCTTTGAAAAAGAAGCTACAATAGAAAAAGCATATCCAAATATTTTTGTAGTAAAATATGAGGAGAATAATAGAAATGTAACATATAGTTATACAGATGTTTTAACAAGAACAGTAGAAGTTGAAGTATTTGATGGTAATTCATATAGTCCATTAGTTCCACCACCTGTTGAAACAAAGAAAAAAATTAATTTGTAAATAAGTTAATAAAAGTAATTAAAAAACTATTCTATAATTCATATATAGAGTAGTTTTTTGTTGGTTTTATTATTATATAGTAAAAATCATCTTTTATCTTAATTCTATATAAGATTTTTTCGTATACAAGAAGTAAAACTTACCTTTTAAAAGAATCTCGATAGCTTTTCTTATTTTTTGTAATAATAAAAAGTTATTAACATATAAATAGTATAAAGAAAAAATTAAGGAGGTATAAAATGCTTGTAAATACAATAAAAGAAAATTTATGTGTTAATAAACTAGTAGCATCAAAAAAAGAAATAGTATTTGTAGAAGGAGATATGATAATACCAGATTCAAAACCAGATATACTAGATACAATTTGTACAAGTGGTGTAATTTGTTTATATAAAAAAGAAGTAATAGATGATAAGGTCAAACTAGATGGAAGTATAAATACATACATAATGTATTTAGCAGACGATAAAAAAGATAAAGTAAGAGGGTTAAATACAAGTTTAGATTTTTCAGAAAATATAAATATAACAAATTGTATTCAAGGAATGGATTGCAAGTTAGACACAAAAATAAAATCGATTGAAACTAAGATATTAAACGGTAGAAAGATAAGTATAAAGGCTACAATAGAAGTAGATATAAAAATATATTCTAAAGAAGATATTGAAATAATAAACAATTTAGAAAATACAGATGAAATAAAAATATTAAAAGAACAATTAAAAGTAAATTCTCTAGTTGGAAATGGTCAAAACAAAATTTATGTAAAAGATAATATATCAATAGACACTGCAGATAATTTAGCAGAATTATTAAGTGTTAATACACATATATGTGATAAAGATATAAAAATTAGTTACAATAAAATATTAGCAAAAGCAGAAGCAGAAATAAAAATGATATATCTAACAGAAGATAATAGGATAAATAAAATTACTAGTAAAATTCCAGTAGTAGGATTCATTGATATACCAAATGTATCAGAAGACAATTTATGCAATATAAATTATGAAATAAAAAATATAATTATAAAGCCAAATCAGGCAGAAGAACATTCAATATATGTAGAAATTGAAATAGAAGTAATAGCAATAGTATATGAAGAAAAAGAAATAAATCTAATTCAGGATTTATATAGTCCATGTAGCAAACTAGAGTTTAATAGAAAACAACTAAACACAATGACAGATAAAAGACAAATAAAAGAAAGTAAACAAATAAGAGAAAAAGTAAACATAGAAAATTTAAATGATAAAAATGTAATAGATGTTAACGCAACACCTACAATTATACGAGAGAAAAAGGAAAATGATAAAATATCGTATGAGGGAGAATTAGAGTTACAATTTTTATTAGCAGATAATGAGGCTAATGTAGAAACTAGAAACTTAAAAATACCATTTGAGCATACAATTGAAAGTATAGGAAATAGTGAAAATCTTAGTACAGATGTAGAGTTAGAAATAGCAAATCAGGACTTTATAGTACAAGATGGAGGAAATGTCACAAGTAATGTAGACTTATTAATAGATACTAATATGTATAGAAATGCAAAATTAAATATAATGGACCAAATAGAAACAACAGGAGCGATAGAAGATGAAGATTATAGCCTAATAATTTATATAGTAAAAGAGGGAGATACCTTATGGAATATAGCTAAGAAATTTGGAAGTACAGTAGAAGATATTGTAAGAACAAATGGAATTGAAGATGAAAATAAAATATATCCAAATCAAAAATTATTTATTCCAAAATATAAAAGAAAAGGTATAAGTAGTGAAAATGCTCCTATGATTACATATGGATAAAATCTATTCTAGAGCAAAAATAAAAATACCAAATGGTATAAATAGAAAGAAAAAGAAAACAATAGTAATTTTTATAATATTATTAATTGCATTTAGTACAATAAAAATAACACTAGATGCAATTTCTCCAATATTTGATACATTATGTGAAAATGAAGCAAAAAGTATTGCTACAAAAATATCAAATGAGCAAGCAACAGAAGTGATGAAAGAACATACATATGATGAACTATTTTCAATAGAGAAAGATAATAATGGAAATATAGCAATGATAAAATCAAATGTAATTCCTATGAATGAAATAATATCAGATGTTGCAATAAAAATTCAAAATGAAATTAATAATCAAGGTAGGGAAAATATACAAATTGCATTACGGAAGTTTTACAGGAGTTAAATTATTAGCAGGAAGAGGTCCAGGTGTAAATATAGTGATTTCATCGATTGGAAATGTAGAAACTGATTTAAGAAGTGAATTCACCTCTAAAGGTATAAATCAAACTTTACATAGAGTATATCTGCAAGTGGATTGTGAAGTAAGTATATTGACACCTTTTAAAGATTTAGATAAAAAAATTTCAAATCAAGTTTTATTATTAGAAAATGTGATAGTTGGACAAATTCCGAATACTTATTATAATATACAAGGGACTAGTCAAGAACAAGCAATGGAATTTGTAGATTAAAAAGGTCACTTCTATTGGTTGTATACAGAAAAATCTTATAAAAGAATTTTTTCTATACAATAAAAAACTCAGAAGTTTCAATACTTCTGAGTTTTGATGTTTTGATATAAAAAACATATTATCTCTTAGAGAATTGTGGAGCTTTTCTAGCTTTTTTAAGACCGTATTTTTTTCTTTCTTTCATACGAGGATCTCTTGTTAAGAATCCGTTTGATTTTAATGTTGGTCTATATTCTGAATTAGCTTCATTTAAGGCTCTAGCTATACCATGTCTGATAGCACCAGCTTGACCTGTGAATCCTCCACCTTTTACTGTACAAATAACATCATATTTAGCAGTTGTATTAGTAACTGTAAGAGGTTGTCTAACGATAACTTTTAAAGTTTCTAAACCAAAGAATTCATCGATATTTTTACCATTTATAGTTATATTTCCATTACCTTCAACAAGTCTAACTCTTGCAACTGAAGATTTTCTTCTACCTGTACCATAAAAAACTACATTTTCTTTCTTAGCCATATTATTTTACCTCCCATACTTCTGGTTTTTGTGCTTGGTTTTCGTGTTCATTACCTGCATAAACTCTTAATTTTTTAGCCATTTTTCTACCTAAAGAATTATGTGGTAACATTCCTTTTATAGCTAATGTCATAGCTTTTTCTGGATTTTTTTCAAGCATAACTTTTGCAGGAACTTCTTTCATTCCTCCAATATATCCTGAATGATGTCTGTAAATTTTTTGATTTAATTTGTTTCCTGTTAAAACTACATCTTTACAATTTAATATAATTACATGATCACCTGTATCAACATTAGGTGTGTATGTTGGTTTATGTTTTCCTCTTAATAATTTTGCAGCTTCTGTTGCAACTCTACCAAGTGGTTTGTTAGCTGCATCAATTATATACCATTTTCTTTCGATTTCGCTACTTTTAGCACTATATGTTGTATTATTCATGGCAATAATACCCTCCTATTTCTTATTTTTATTTTATATATTTTATACTTATATAGGAAACTTAAATATAAAACCACCGGGGAGAGATTTCACATTTAAATCATATTCTAACATTATTGCTAAATAATTTTATTACAAAAACAAGGTTTTGTCAACATTTTTTACAAAAAATTATAAAAGTATTGAATAATTTAGTAATTAAATTTATAATGATTAAGTACAATTATATTAAGTAAGTTTATTAAGAAAAAGATATTAAGATAAAATTAGGAGTGAGGTAATGACAAAAACAGAGGGAAATCATACAAGACCTAGAAAAAAAGAAACCTTCATGCAAGGTGTTATTACATTAGTATTTTCACAACTACTAATTAAAGGATTGGGATTAATTTATACATTATATTTAACAAATAGACCAGGATTCGGAGATAGAGGAAATGGAATTGTAGCAGCAAGTTATCAAATTTATGCAGTATTATTAACAATTTCATCAACAGGAGTTCCTAATGCAATATCAAAATTGGTTTCTGAAAGGGTAGCGTTAGGAGACCATAAAGGTGCATATAGGATTTTTAAAATAGCATTTGCCACATTTGCAGTAATTGGTTTGGTGGGAAGTTTAATGTTATTTTTTGGAGCAGGATTAATTGCTAATAAGTGGTTACAGATACCAGATGCAGAAATGACATTAGTTGCTTTATCACCAGCAGTATTTTTTGTAGCAATTTCATCAGTAATGAGAGGATATTTTAACGGAAGACAAAATTTAAAAGTTACAGCAAGATCACAAACATTAGAACAAATATTTAAAACAACCTTGACTATAATAATAGTTGAAATTGTTGCGATAATATCAAATACTTCAACTATTTGGATGGCTGGAGGGGCAACACTTGCAACAACACTTGCAACATTTGTTGGTTTTGGATATTTATATTTATTTTATCAAACAAGAAGAAGAGAAGTAGCATCAGAAATAAGAGAAACTGTAAATTATAAATATGAAAGAGTTAGAAATATTGTAAAAAAGATTTTGTTAGTATCAATACCAATAGCATTAACAGCAGTAATGTCATCTTTAAATAAGAATATAGATTCATTTACAGTTGTAAGAAGTTTAAAGCAATTTATGGATGAAGATATGGCTATTGCACAATATGGAATATTGGGAGGAAAAGTAGATACTTTAACAAGTTTACCACTATCATTTAATGTAGCTTTTGCGACTGCACTAGTTCCAGCTATTTCAGCAGCTAAGGCAAGAAAAGACAAAAATGAAATAAAGAAAAAATCATCTTTTACATTATTAACATCAATGTTAATAGGACTTCCTTGTGCAATAGGAATGTGTGTATTTGCAGGACCAATATTAAATTTACTATTTCCAAATGCAAGTTCTGGAACAGTAATATTACAAATAAGTGCATTAACTATAATTTTTACAATTTTAGACCAGACGATAAATTCAATATTACAAGGATATGGTAAGTTAATGATTCCTACGATAGCATTAGGATGTCGGAGTTGTAGTTAAATTAATATTAAATTTAATATTAGTACCAATACCATCAATAGGAGTAAATGGGGCAGCAATAGCATCAGTTGCATGTCATCTTGTAGCATTTATGATATCAATAGTTGCATTAAAACGAACAATAAAATTAAATTTATCATTTCCACAATTTGTTATTAAACCAATAATTGCAACAGGAATAATGGCAGTATGTTCATATTTTATTTATTCTGCATTATCAGGAATAATATCAGCAAATATGGCAACAATAGTAGCAATAATATCAGCAATGATTCTATATGGACTATCAATAATTGCTTTGAAAGTTTTCAAAAAGGAAGAAATAGAGATGTTGCCATATGGGAATAAATTGTGTAAGATATTGGAAAAACTAAAAATATATTAAAATTTAATGAAAAAAAAGAAGGATTTTAGATATTTTTGGCGAATAAAAATAAATAGAAGTACATTTATTGCCTTGTTCACGCAATAAAGTACATAACATTATTATACTTATATTAGGAGGTAATTTAAATGAACAAAGCTGAATTAATCGCAGCAGTAGCTGCAAAAACAGGAGACACAAAAAAAACAGCTGAAGCAGCAGTAAATGCATTTGTTGAAGTTGTAACAGAAGCTTTAAAAGAAGGAGATAAAGTTCAATTAGTTGGATTTGGATCTTTCGAAGTAAGAAAAAGAGCAGCTAGAAAAGGAAGAAACCCACAAACTAAAGAAGAAATCAAAATACCTGCATCAAAAGCTCCAGTATTCAAAGCTGGTAAAGCATTAAAAGATTTAGTAAACGGAAATAATTAATTTTAAATATATATTATATAAATATATGAATTCATATGAAGAGACCTAAAGAGGTCTCTTTTTGTACATATAATCAAATGTTATGTAAAACATTGAAAAAACAACTATATTATAGTATAATGAAACTATAATATACATAAAAGAAAGAGAGGCAGAAAGTATGAAAAAAGAAAATGTTATGCAAAGAGAGAAAGAACGGTTTATAAGAAGAACTGTTTTGGAAGCAGAAAAGAACTTGGAACAAACTCTAAGAGAATTTGGAATTCATGTAACAATAATACCATATAGAAAGAAGGAGTTTTTAAGGATTAAAGAATATATAATGGAGATAAATAAAGAGGCAGCTACAAGACCAATGCCATTTAAGGCTACTATATTGAAGGAGTTTCCAGGGGAAATCAGATTTGCATATATCTAAATTTCTAAAAATATTCATACAAAAAAGACTGGGGTTAAATTTCCAGTCTTTTTTAAATAATATTTTTCTTTATAGAATCCACAACAATAGCACATATAATAAATTCAATAGCAAAACTTAGACTTAATTGGAACATTAATAAGCCAATATAATAAAGAGTAGGAAAAGTAAAGAAAAATATATATGTAAGTAAAATAAAAATAGATAATAAGCAAATAATAAATGAAAATTTTAATCCATTTCTTAAAATTTTTAAAGTTTTACTATCAAGACTTTTATATGTATTAATAAAATTTTTTATCATAATTATACTCCTATCAAATATATTGTTAACATAAATTAATAGTAGCATATAAAAAATAGAAAGACAATGGAAATATAAGGTACAAATTTTAATTTTGTATTATTAATAAAAAGTTAGATAATATTTGATATATAAAAAAATAACTATTTTACATATATAAATACATAAAATAGTTATTAAAAATAAAAACTATGCATAATCTTTATTTAATTTTAAGCCATAGCTGCATTTAATTTTTTTGATAAGTTAGATTTTTTTCTAGCTGCTGTGTTTTTTACAATAACACCTTTTGAACAAGCTTGATCTATTTTTTTAGTTGCTTCAGAAAATAGAACTTTAGCTTCTTCTAAATTTCCAGCTTCAATAGCTGATTCAAATTTCTTAACAGCTGATTTATATCCAGATTTTATCATATTATTTCTTAAAGTTTTTTTCTCAATTACTTTAACTCTTTTTTTAGCTGATTTAATATTTGGCATATCTATAAGCACCTCCTCTTAGTCTATATTACACTATAACATATGATATTCTAACATAATATTTTGTAAAATGCAAGTAAAATTCAAAATTATTATTGTAATATTAAAAAACTTATGATATATTGTAATAGAAATGGAGTGATTTATATGATAGCTATAGGTTGTGACCATGGTGGATACAAATTAAAAGAAGAAATAAAAAAATATTTAGAAGAAAAAAATATAGAATATAAAGACTTTGGGTGTATGAATGAGGAAAGAGTAGACTACCCTAATATAGCCAAAGAAGTTGCAAAAGCAGTTCAAAGTAAAAAATGTGAAAAAGGGATTCTAATATGTCGTTCAGGAATTGGAATGAGCATGGTAGCAAATAAATTTAAAGGAATCAGATGTGGACTATGCCATGATGAATTTACAGCAAAATATTCAAGACTACATAATGATAGTAACATTCTTGCAATTGGAGCTGATGATGTAACAACTAATGATGCAATATGCATATTAAGAATGTGGCTTGCAACAGAATTTGAAGGTGGAAGACATAAAGAAAGAATTGAATTAATAGAAGAAATAGAAAAAGAAAACATGAAATAACATGGAGGAATTTTTATGTGGGGAGATATAGCGATAGCATTTCTATTAGCTTTTATTGTGACCTTTATGGCAACACCATATACGATAAAAATTGCACATAAAGTAGGAGCAGTAGATGTACCAAAAGACCAAAGAAGAATGCATAAAAAAGCAATGCCGAAATTTGGAGGGCCAGCAGTAATATTAGGATTTCTAGTATCTGTAATATACTTATTAATAGTAATGAACATGGAAAATACTATTAATTTATTTGGAACTGAACAATATGGAATGAAACTATTAGGAATATTTTTAGGAATACTAATAATTTCAATTACCTGTATAATAGACGATATAAAAACTATAAAACCATTAACAAAATTAGCAGGACAAGTTCTAGCAGCAATAGTGGTAGTTGCTTTTGGAGTAAGAATAAATGAATTGCAGATTCCATTTGTGCAAGATGCACAAGCACAAGAAATATTTTCAATATTTATAACAATAGTATGGATCGTTGGAGTAACAAATGCAATAAATTTAATAGATGGATTAGATGGTTTATCATCAGGAATATCAGTAATATCAGCAATATCATTATTAATAATATTTGTGTTAAATGATTCACCAATGGTGGCGATATTGTTAATAACAGCATTAGCTGGAGCATTAGTTGGATTTTTACCATTCAACTTCTCGCCAGCAAAAACATTTATTGGTGATACAGGTTCAAATTTTTTAGGTTTTTCACTATCAATAATATCAATATTAGGAGTAGCAAAGACATACACAGTAGCAGTAATTGTATTACCACTAATAGTATTAGGATTGCCATTATTTGATACATTTTGGGCAATAATTAGAAGATTAATAAAAGGAAAATCAATAAAAGCAATATTCAAAGCAGATAAAGGACATTTACATCATAGAATAGTAGCAAAAGGATTTAGCCAAAAACAAGCTGTACTAATATTATATGGAATTTCTGCAACATTTGGAATATTTGCAGTAATAATGTTAGAAAGTGGAGTATGGAAAGCACTATCATTCTTATTAATGGTAATTGTTGCAATAGCTTTAGGATATAGAAACTTTAAAACAGAAAGATCAGAAACACAAAGATATGAATGTATAGAATGTAAATATATATATAATCCAAAATTCGGAAATGAAAAAGCAGGGATAAAACCAGGAACACCATTTGAAGATCTACCAAAAGATTGGGTATGCCCGGTTTGTGGAGAAGGAAAAGATATGTTTGAAGTACATAATTAAAAATGATTTTGGGGTCGGAGAGAAAAATCACTCCGACCCCAGAATCATTTTTAATTTTATCATGATTTTTCTCTCCGACCCCAAAATCATCAAAATTAGAATTAATTTACAAAATTAATAAAAAAACTATACAAAAATCAAAAAGTAATGATATAATTAGGCAAATACTTAAATATATGAAATGGAGGAAAAAAATTTGGGAAATATAGTATTATTAGATGATTTAACAATAAACCAAATAGCAGCAGGAGAAGTTATTGAAAGACCAGCATCTGTAATAAAAGAGATGGTAGAAAATTCAATAGATGCAGGAGCTAATAATATAACAGTAGAAATAAAAAATGGAGGAATATCATATATAAAAGTAACTGATAATGGAAAAGGAATAGCACAAGATGACTTAGAAATAGCATTTGAAAGACATGCTACTAGTAAAATAAGGTCAGCAGATGATTTAGATACAGTAACATCTATGGGGTTTAGAGGAGAGGCTTTAGCAAGTATTGCAGCTATTGCAACAGTTGAATTAGTGTCGAAAACAAAAGAACAAGATGTAGGCTATAAAGTAGTTGTAGAAGCAGGAGAAATATTAAATAAAGAAGAAACTGCATGTCCAACAGGGACATCAATAACGGTAAGAAATTTATTTTTTAATACTCCTGTAAGATATAAATTTTTAAAAAAGGATTATACAGAATCAGGGTATGTTGAAGATGTAATTACAAGAATTGCTTTAGTTAATCCTAATATTGCAATAAAATTAATTAACTCAGGAAAAACTGTAATACAAACAAATGGAAATGGAGACATGAAAAGTGTTATTTATAGCATATATGGAAAAGATATAGCTAATGGAATAATGGAAGTATCATATAAATATGAAGATATAAATATTACAGGAGTAATAGGAAAACCAGAAATTGCAAGGTCAAATAGATCAAATCAATTATTTTTTGTAAATAAAAGATACATAAAAGATAAAGCCTTAACAGCAGCAACTGAACAAGCATATAAAGGTTTAATTCCAATAGGAAAATTTGGTTTTGTAGTATTGAACATAGATATGAATCCAGCTAAGGTAGATGTAAATGTGCATCCAGCTAAATTAGAAGTAAGATTTGAAGAAGAAAGCAAAATATTTCAAGCAATATATCATTCAATAAAAGATAGTTTGTTAAAAACAGAATTAGTTGCAAATTCTGAGAAGTCAATACATGCAGAAGAAAGCAATAACACAAATGAACAAAAAAATAACTCATATAGAGAACTTTCTTTTGAAGAAAGACTTAAGAACCTAAAAGAATCTAAAAAAGAAAACCAAACAGGAGGTTTATTTTTATTTAGGAAGCAAAATCAAAAGCAAATAGAAGAATATACCGAAGAAGAAAGTAAAATAAAAACTAATGTAGTAGAAGATAATTTGAAAAATAATTCTAAGGTCGGAGAACCAATAAATACATCAGATATTTTAGAACAACTAAAAAAATTAAAAGAAAATATGGAAAAAGAAATTCAAAATAAAGAAAGTTCAAAAGAAGAACAAAATCAAAAATTAAAAGAAGAAAGCACTGAATATACAATAAATAAAGACGAAAAAGCAGATGGAATATTAAATAAAACAGGAGAATATTTAGAAGGCGAAGGTTCTAAAGAAAGAAAAGCAGAAAGAACAAAAGAAAGTGTAGACGAAAATGTAGAAATAGAAACAGAAATAAATCTTGATACTGCAAACCAAGCAGAATCAACAGATTCAGAACAAACTGTGGAAAACAAAGAAGAACAAATAAAAGAAATGGATTTAAAAACAGAAGAAATTATAGAAAAAATAGAAAATCCAGAAATAAAACAAGAATTTAAAGAAATAAAAGAAAAAAGTCTTAAAGAAAAACCTATATTGATAAAAAATATAAAACTTGTTGGAAATCAAATTCTTACTGAAGAAAAAGTTAAAAATCTTATGCCAAATGTCAATGGCAACCAGTTCACCAGAGCAGATTTAAATGACTGGACAAAAAGAGTTTATTCAGTAAGCTATATAGAGAGAGCTTTTTATGAAGTAGATGGAGATACTATTATATTTAAAGTAAAAGAAAAAGATGGAATAAATATCAATGCTTCACTTAATTATGCTTCTAATTATGGTGGTTCTATGAATATTTCTGCCACTATACCAAACTTTGGATTATGGACTAGAAACTATACTGTAAAAGCAGAGGCATCAAGCTATCCTAAAGTAGCTCTTAATAATCTTTCATTTTATGAACTAGGAAGAATTAAAATTTTAACTGCTGCAAGTATAGGTTATGAAGTAGACCCATTATTTATCTTTAATGATGGAAATAAAGTTTCAACATATGATTCAAATACTTTCAAAACTACTTTGTCACTTGGTACTGCAATATCTAATAATGTTGTTACAGGATTAACTCTAGGATATCAAGATACTGACAATAAATATTCCAGCGGAAGCAGAGCATACAGAGATTTCCATGAAAGTTATCAAACTGTTTCTACTGGTATGTATCTTTATATTGACACTCTTAATAAAAAGAATTTTCCATCAAAAGGAAATGTTCTGCGTTTTGATGGTTTTAACACTCAAGGTGTAGCAAGTAAAGATATAAATTATAATGGTTTTATGTTTTCTACTGATTTCTATCTTCCTGTAACTGAAAGGTTCTCTATGAATTTAGGAATATCTGGAGGAAAAACAGCAGGTGAAAATATTCCTAATAGTAGCCTATTTAAATTAGGTGGATTAAGAGATAATGATTTGACATTTTCATTTATAGGTCTCCCTATGATGGGAAGATATACTGATGAATTTTATATGATTCGTGGTGGGGTTCAATACAGACTTACAGATACATTTTATCTTATAGGAAAATATAATATGATGACTTATTCATCTGATGGATTATCTTTCCAAAAATCTTATGAAATTGGTGATAGAAGATATCATGGTTATGGTGGAGGTATTGGTTGGGATACATTCCTTGGTCCTATTTCTCTAATGCTGTCTAATGATTTGGATTCTTCTTCCCCATTATTTGAAGTATATATGGGATATACATTCTAAATAAATTAAAATTTTAAATAGATCAAAGGGATAATAAAGTTGAAAAATGTGTAAGAGTTTTTGTTTATTGTAAAAGAAATCAGCATTTGAATTTCATAATATAAAAATAAGTTTCAATCTCATAGCTGTAGCAGTAGTGTTATTATCTTTTATATTTTTAGAAAGCATCTATGGAATAAGAGAAGAAACATTTATTGTTGCTTTTCTAGTTGAAAGGGTTGTAGGGCTTATTTCAAAACTA
>ERZ836760.2145-NODE-2145-length-16900-cov-7.491837_pt1 | contig 16900 bp, 7 predicted proteins | sample MGYA00519941_ERZ836760 | MGnify/ENA primary metagenome ERZ836760 (study PRJEB31850, sample SAMEA3708807) | human gut metagenome | biome: human gut; feature: human-associated habitat; material: faeces | place: China | collected 2014 ... | reverse complement strand
TCGTCGTAGTTTACATCCGGATAACGCAGCGAGATGGGAAGTAACTCATAGTTCAAAATCGTACATCTGTAATCCTCTATTTCTAATACAGGGATATCTTTTAGCATGATATATGTATTATTCATTGCCGCTCACCTCTCTTCTCTCGGATATGGAATAATCATTATGTGGGTTTTATTATATCATTATTTTTATGCATTATCTATTTCTTTATTGAGACAAATGCTTATTCCAATCGACATTATAAAATCTTATTTCTGAAGCATCAGATTTCATGATACCTGTTTCTCATCCTGCTTCATGGTTACGGGGGCTCTCTTAGTGCCCAGGAAATTGCCGGACCGCATAGGAATTCTTCATATCCGCAAAAAGAAGCACACAGTCCTATTAATCTTAATCCACAGCAGAAAAACTTCCTGCCTCCTTTACCAGATATCTCCGATTGTGAAGCCCTCTGGAAATGGATCAGACTCATCCAGGACCCATTTATTAAATCCATAAATCCAGCACTGTCCTCCCACGACCGGGACAACAGCCTTATGGCCATGAGAATTCGCGATTTCTTCCGTCAGCTTTCCTGTAAACTTAATACCAAGCAGACCTTCATTTACAATTTCCTCACCTGTTTTCAGGCGTCCTTTCGCATGCTCTACTGCCATCAACGCACAAAATCCGGTTCCACATACGCCACGGTCCAATGCCCCTGTCATGTCTCCGGCTTATCAAAATCAACAGGGCCGGTTGCATACCAGTTAGGGTATTAAAATTTGATTCTTTTCGTAAAATGCTTATATTTAAAGGCCTTCAACACAATACACGCTTTTTCAGTTTTTTAATGAATATGCCTCATGATATCATTATAAAATATGTCAGCGAAGCAAACAAATACTTGGATTGCATGAGCCATCATACATCCAAAACATAATTCATTTTTTCATGGCTGGTCTCCCCAATACGTCAAAAGCCTAACCACCATTTCCGGTAATTAGGCCTTTTGTCTAGATTATGACACCAGTGGTGTCACAATCTGCAATCTTGATATTATAACAATTTTAAATATTCCAATCTTGTTTTCACCAATGCCTTTTCCAGTTTTTGATTTTCCTTTTTTAGTTCTTCATTTTCCCGCTTTAAATTCTCCAGTTCTATCCTATAAATCTCATTCTGTTTTTCCAGACTATATTGTTTGATTTCCTTCCGGATTTCCGTCATCTGCTCTATATCCTGTTCCCTTTTTATCTCATCAAGAACTGCTCTTACTTCTTCATTTTTGTAAAAGAAGCCTTTGGAAAGCCCGGTTTTCTTAGATAACTCCGAATCAGAAATATTGCGTCCTTCCTTCGATGCCGATTTTATTTCCCGAATTGCCAGTTCCATTTTGCGCTGGCTCTCTTACCGGTTTATTTCATTCATTTTATCATACTTTGCCATCTGAACAGCCCCTCCCAAACAGTGTTCTTCCTGGGCAAAATATTGTTCCGATGCCCTGGCAATTCGTTCATCCTGCCAGCCAATATATTCTTTTACACGCTCATCGGCAGCATAACCCATATACTCCCGGATTGCCTGTATAGATGTTCAGTTCCGGTACAACATCCTGCAAAATTCCTTTTGATAGTCACAGCCTTTGAAAACATATTCTCCATCTAATATGCCATGTATCAAACATTGTTTCCTGATTGCATCGCAAAATCCAGCCGTTGTATACCTTTTGCCCCTACTGTTCAAATAGAGATAATCTTCTATCTCCTTTTGATTGCGCTTTATGTATTTTATTACAATCCAGTGTAAGATATCCGAAACCGGAATCTTTCTGTCTGCCTCCGGTATGCTCATCCAACTGGTTCCGTTGTCACAGTTAAAATCCCTTCCTTTTAATAAAGCAACTTTCCTTTTGTTATCCCCGTATGAATCAATATCACACTCATTACCCTCAAATCCTCAGGAAAAAGATGCAAATTTTCCTCCAGCAGTCCTAGTTTTTCATCCAGTTCTTTTATCTCGTTTCGAGCCGGATATGATTTTTTCAAGAAATGCGTTGTTGGAATTTCAAAATGGCAAATCAAATTCCTTACCTGCAGATAAGTAATAAATTTTATAGTTCCCTGTATCTTGTTATTACAGCTTTGAGGCTTTAATTTCTGCATTCTCAGATGTTCTAAGTATCTCCTTACTGTTTGAATGCTTATATCCGAAATGGTCATGTCTTTTTCTTCCAGATAACAAAAAACTCACGCACGTAGGTATGCTGAATCCTAATTATGCCTACACTTTGACGGGTTACCTGAAAAAAATATTTTGTATACTCCTGAAATGCTGCTCTATTTTGCAAAATAACAATATCTAAAAAGCTAAATCGCTGTATGACGCTGCCCCTTGCCTGCCTCTCCTGGTTTATGTTTAGTCCATCAACATACCAGACATTCGCATACCATGCCGGTTCCTTTTCCGCCAAAAATAATTCTCTTCTGCAAAATTCAACAAATTTCCACGGGCTGCCACAAAGCTTTCCTGTTTTGGATATTAACCGTGCAGAATACTCCTTCACCTGAGACGTTTCCATTAACAGAATGTCGAAAATTTTTGCTTCTTCTGTATATTGGAATAAGTATTTTAACGGAAGCAAGTATTGATTTCTACGTTCCTCTCTGTCTTTGATGCTTTTAACAATATGCCCTAATATCCATTCCACTTGCTTTTTTACGGTTTCACTTGCATCTGTCGAAAAATCCCAAAGCAAGATATCCTTATCTTTCTCCAAATCAAAAGATTTTTCCATACGGCCTGTAAAATAGTCTGGTAAATATATTTGGTTATTTCGCATATCCTTCTTTTTCATCATGTACTTTAGAGATTCCTTCAGTTAACTTAGCGCACTATTTAAAATGTATTCTTACCCACTTTATCCTGTACATCATCCATACAGAGTTGTACAGGATGATGGATAATTGTCAGGAATATTGCTTTCCGACAAAACAGGCGGTTTAGTAGGAGCAAGTACCTGTGTTGCCTGTCTTCTTTGGTTAAAGGCTATTTTACAATCCATTGTCCTGATTTTCGACTGCCAATACGTTCAATTATTCCCTTTTCTCTCAGTTCTTTTATAACTCTTCTTGTCTGTCTGTCAGAACGGTTCAATTTTGTGGCCAGTTGTGCCTGTGTTATATGAGGATTCTCTCTTATTGCTGATAAAATTATTTTCTCTAAAGAATCATCTAATAGGTCATTTAATGGGTCATTTATTAGGACATTTTGATCTTTTAAAAAATTCTTTTGTCCTAAAGGCGTAAATTTTACCATGATGTCTTCTAAATGAAGTTTATATTCCGGCATCGGAACACCGTGTTTTTTACATGCTTCACATATTTTTTCTATCCCACGTCCCCATGTTTCTACATATCCTGCCCTAAAAAATCCATTGGCTATATTCGGATTATAAGGCTGTGAGCGATGGCGCTCCATCAATGTTTCGATTGTCCATCCTACCGGAAATACACAGTCATTACTGATATACATTACGTCCTCATGAATCCGAATCTGTATTGGCACTAATGCTGCGTAATTGGAATGAATAATCGCATTATATACCGCCTCCCTGACAGCCGCCTTTGGGAGCGGATACGTCTCGATTCTGGTGACATTGTCATAAGATATGATTGCCTTCATGTACTTCAAGTAAATCAATTCTATAACCCTGTCCGCCTGTATAAATAAGGAACCCTGAATCTCGTCCTGATAGCGCAGGTCAGAGCCTTCTCCAAAATATCCGATTTTAATATACGCACCTGTAACCCATTTCTCCGGATTGCGGTGAAACAGGAGAATTGCCGCACGTTTTAACCTGCCCTGTTCAAAAAGACCAAGGCTGTCCAAAAGCTGTTCATTGCTCATATTCAGGTCTTCTTCAGTCATACGCCCACTCCGTAGGGCCTCTCGCCGAAAAATATCAAAACTCTCTTTGTCTAAATCCTCAACAGTAACTCCATCGACTGGAACAGCATCCCATTTATACCCTGTTTTAGACAGTAAAAACTCTGTCAAAGATGCGCCTCTGAGAAGCTGCTTTGTACTGCCGCTGCGATAATGATACTCTCCTTTATAATTTACTGGATAGCTGCTGGGATTCACACAAATTTCAATATATTCCTTTCCGTCATGTGTCAACAGATTCACATCCACAATAATGCCAAGGATATCCCTTACTTTATTCGGAATATCTTCAAGCAGCTTTTTACTGTCTGGCACCCCAATCACAGTACCATCATCATCCGTTCCAATATATATTTTGCCGCCTTGAGCATTAGCAAAGCCACAAATCCACTTTAAATACTCATCACGCCAGGATTCTTTCCATTCTGTGTTTTGGTTTTCTGCCATTCACTTTCCTCCCATCTCAATTTAGAAGTCATAATGATTTAACACTATGTGACTATTTTTGAAGTTTAAGGATTTCACCCGTTATATTGCTTCCTTCATAGATGAATACAGCTTCCCACTCACTCCACTTTGTAATGGAATAATCCGCAGCATGGATTTCTTTTTCGGCATCTACCAACCACACAAGTTTCATCCCTGTTTTGTCAAGATAAGTATCCAAGATATCTTTCCGAACAACAACACTGTTAATTTCTTGAGTCAAATCTGTATCGAAAGCAGCTAGAATTCCATTGGAATCAAAATAAAACCCGTCTGCTTTTTGTTGCTTCAAATTCATTGTTTCAATGAGGTTCGCACACGGCAGACTTTGGGAAATTGCACTCTCTTTTGTTGCATCATATTCTTCTTCCCACAACAGATCTGTTGTAGCATGAAGTATTTTACCTATTTTTTTCTTGATTTCTCGCTCCCTGATTTCCTCTTTGAATTGAATCTCTGGAACTTCGAAATCATCTTTCTCATTCCAATCATCCATAACTTCTTCCACTTCCCACTCATCGTCTTCAGATAATTCACTATACTCAGACAATAAGGCTTCTATCGAAGAAAGGTCTGGAACTTGCACCGTCTCTGCAACTATTTCATACTCGCCGGTTTCAATCTGCACATCCACCCAGGCATATTCATTGAATTCCCGACAACTCGGTGACCAAGGATATTCTCTGTTAAAAACAGAGTATGTTTGATGATGGGATGCTATATCGCTCACAATAACTGAGCGACCATTTTTCACGCACTGGGAGAGTTCATCTGCCTGCTCTGGACTGACAAAATAAGCATATAACCAGCTCCATACCAGCAGCTTATCTATATCCAGCTCTTCACGTCCTGTGTCACAATACTTCGTCAAGCATATCCATTTTGTTTCATTATGGTCAGTCAGAATCAAAGTATCCTTCAATTTATTCAAGAAGATTCCCTTCGTTCCAAGCCACATTTTCTGTGCATCTGCCGTGGAAATATCAGCGGCTTTGTTTTCCTCTTTTCCCTTAGTTAAGAATTCATCCAATATAGTAAATCTGGGAGCCTCCTTACAAATCATAAAGCTTTGATTCAAAGTTGGATCAAAATCTCTAATATATGGTTCCCACGCCCCCTCAAATTTAACATCTTCTTTCTCGGGATAGTTCCAATGGTCAACCATCTTACAATGATCTGAAATACGAGCCAGCATATTATACATGGTAATCCATTGATACTTTTTGCCAATCCTTTCAGTCTTTATGCTCTGATGCCTATCGTAGCTGCCGCAGTGCTGATCATGCTCTCCAAAGTATTCTTCGGAGAACCCAAGTTCCTCCAGAATGTAATATACAGCGTAGTTGAACATCTTCTTGTCATCTACGTCAAAATTATGAAGAGCGCTTTGGAAAACATAGCGGCCAAAATCTCCATACATTCCCATGCCTTCAAAACGCATGGAGTGTATCAGCCAAAACATTGCTCCATCGTAATGCTTCTCCAGATAACGTTGGTCTTCTATCTCTGGAATAGGGTCTGAATTGTACGGAGGTACGATTTTCTTTCGTTCTATCATACCTGTATATTCCGAATGCTCATAAAGGAATCGCTCAATAATCAGCCGTGCATAATCTCTAAGCAAGATATCCGGATATACTTTTTCCTGTTCAAACACTGTATGATAAACATATTCTGCCAAAGCCTGATTGCCCCTGTCATCCGTCCGCTTACAGCAAGCACCAAACACAATTCCATATAGCCGTTGAATGATATAAGGATCATTTACCTTCTCAAATTTTCTAAGAGTAATCTCGCACAGCTGAAAATGCTCCTTCAAAATTTCTATCATAGCTTTTGATGTATAATCCCTCAACCATCGATTGGATGAAGACAAGAGCCAGCCAAACAGAGTCAAGAGCAACTCTATCTGCTTTTCCTTCGTTTCTTCGAGTTTTTCTCCTCTATCATACATCTGGATAAGTTGCACCAGTCTATCAGTATCATTGCTCGGCAATTCGTTTATATAAATTGTCCAGAGATAATCCCTCTTATTCAGATTATAACTTGAAAGAAATCGGTGAAGAAAATCTGCATTAAAAGGATGTGAAACCTTCACACTATTTCCAATTAGCATCGGCCATAAATCCTCTGGACTACAGGGATACTTTTTCAGCAACTCTTCAAAACAATCTATCGGAATATACCGGCTATTTCGCCATTGGAAGCAATTTATATATCTTGAAAAAACCTGCCATTTATCATCAGTATCTTCCAGCTCATCGATTACGTCAATACACTCTTCACCATATTTTTCTGCATACAGTGCACAAACGTTTACAAATATATCAATATTCCAAGAATTACCCAGTTTCCCTTTTTGTATTCCCAAAATTTTCTCTGACAGATATCTATGCACTTCAGCTTTTGTTTGGTATTTTTCCATAATTGCCTTTGCACAGTAATAATCATTCATCTGGTCAAAAGCAAAATATAATGTTTCCACTCCTTCAAAGACAGAATCATGAAGAATATGTTCCCTTACAAGATGTCGTACAAGCGTAACTGCATTTAATCCATATTCTGACCAAAAACTCAGCCGAGTCAACTCCTTCTGGGGAATAGATCGTTCATCACGTGACACTAGCCATTCTGCAATTTCCATGATTAAAGGGCTCAAAATATCATCATCTTCGGTATAACCCTTTTGCCTTAATACAGCTTCAAGCGCTCGGTATACATTTCCATTGGCATGTTCAATCACTCGGTTGTACAGTGTTGGTAAACTAATCTCTTCACCATTGTACGTTTTACAATACAGCGTGAGAAAAAGCGGATTTGACATTTCATAACCAAAGTATTCCAGCGGAGTAAACGGAATGTTATAATGATTCATAAACTCTCTTACTGCTGTAATACTGTCGTCCTCAAATCCTCTATGAGTCATGGTCACAACGCCTTCTTGACCTTCCAAAACAGAATCAGGCAAATTCAACTTTTGATATTCTGGTCGATAGGCCAGAACCAATTTAACCATAGGAGACCGTTTGATTTTATCTATTATAGACGCCAGACCTGATTTCCATAATTTTCTGTTCCATGTCTCATTAAGTGCATCAATAAAAACCGGTACAATACAGTTGTTTTTTTCACCGATAGTTTCCAAGATATCAATCAAATTCTCAAAACTATAATCAAGTTTTAAGTTTTTCATAATCTGCTCATGGATTGGATCATCAGTAAAATAAATGCCTGCTACTAACAACAGCGCTACTCGATCCTCTCCCAAAAGGCTCTGTGTTTTCGAGGCCAACAACTGCGACTTTCCAGCTCCAGCTCTGCCAGAAATCGTTAATATATCTCCATAAAGCAACTGTCTTTCTCTTTTAGAAATCATTACCATATCCGGCAGTCTCTTCAGCATATTCAGATTATGTATCTGACTCTCCAATTCTTGATATTCTTTTCGTGCTTCTTTACTCTCTTCTCGATTCTTATCATTTTCATAAACAAGCCTGTACTTTTCATCTATCTTTTTCTCCAACTTTTTACATTCTTCCGTCAGTTCATCCAGAAAAGTTGTAACAGCCAACCGTACCTCGTTATTCCACTGAAAAGAATCATATAGCGTTTCACTACTTACATCTGCAAGGGTTGACACCGCTTTTTTCAGTGTCTTTAAATAATTTCGTTTATCGCTTCTGCATAGGAATCCGCTTATCTCATCAAGCAAATTTGCCTTCTTTGCATTAAGATATTCTGCTGCCCTTCGGTCATTGATAAACAGGGAAAGTTCATCCGAAAACACCGTATTGACATTGAAATCACGGTTATAGCGTTCTCCCAGTTCATCCAACATATGGCTTGTGTGAGTTGCAAACCATTCCGGCTGAATCGAGTAGTTTCCAAAATAATATAAAGCAAGGTAAGGATATTTATTCCTTACGAGATCGAGAATCGCCGTATCTGTAATCAATTGTATATCTATATTTGCTTTTTTCAAACATTCCACTGCTTTTATATATCCATTCGCTGTAGATGTAATGGGTTGATTACAAAAAATATATACAAGATTAACAATTCCTTCCTTACCTGTATAATATTCTACCGTTTTCTCTGAGGAATGTTTTATCTGCCCATAATCTACATCCTTATCAAAAAATTTCGCTTGAAAACCAATCCAACGCTTATTCGTTTCATCATAGATAGGCTCTGTCTCCAGCCCATGATTGTTTGGGTTTGCATGAAGATACATAAACTGCTTATTTCCAGTTCGATTCTCATTTGCGAATATCTGACGGCACAGGTCTTCAAACTTAAACCGAATTCCGCGTGCATCATGATTATATGTAGCAAAGTTTTCCCAGTTTATATGCATTTCATTCCCCCATTTCTCATATAGTAAACCCATATCTCAGAAATACCAAGTTTATTCTTTTACTGATATTGACAGAAATATAATGGTCCATCTGTTCCATCTTTTTTCTCAGTCTATATTCTCGTTGAATGTCCTGACTAATACGATAATCTGAAGCCTTCTCGGATGTTGTTTAACTTCAATAATTGCATTCCCAGTAGCAATCAAATTCTAAAAATCCCACTCAAATATATTCTCATTTTTAATTCTTTTAAATGTTAATTCCACTTTCTCTCTATACCTTTCCATACCGTTTTTATCAAGAATCTATCACTGTACTTTCATCCATTCAATAATCTCTTCAAATCCGTTCGCATACAATCTCTGAAAATTCTTCCCATTTGCGTCTGACAAAAAATCCAAGAATTCTCCCATATCCTTTCTATAAATCTGCCCTATAATCTGAAGATCCTTCGTAGCTTTTGCGATTGCTTCAAAATCACCAATTATGCGCATCTGTTTTTCCAGCTTCTCATATTTTTCTTTCCAGAATCCTATGTACTCCAGTTTTGCCTCTGGTCCATTATAAACATCCGGGTCAATCTTTATAGGGGCATTGCCTCCATAATGCCCCCGCTCTTTTTCACTTAATACAATAAACAGAAGTCTATCCTTGTAATGCCTGTCTTTTATAATTTCACCCACCTCATACATACACGGCTGTTTTCTTAAATAAGTGTCACTTATCACCGCTAATACAAAATCGTGATCCTGTATCGTATTCATAAACTCTTTAAAGCTTGCTTTGTACTTAAGCTCAGTATATCTGGAAATCTTTATCTTGCCCGGAAGCTTTTCGCAAATTGTTTTTTCTACAATATCAACAATTGGCGCATCGCATTCCGTATAAGAAATAAACAGAGTAGGCGGACCTTTCCGTTCCTTTTGCTCCATTATCTCCACATCATTATTTACAAAAATATATTGTGTTCCGTCTGCAAGAACCAAATCATCTGACTGTTCCACTCTAATCACGAAAATATTTCTATCAAAAAGAAGGAAACTTCCATGCTGGCATTTGACTTCATGGGACAATTTTCCATATGCAGCTTTCATAATATTCTCTATATTGGATGTGAGATAAAAATCTGTCAATTTATAACTTCCATTATCCTTCTCTGCCCCAATTAGGATGTATCCACCCGCTTTGTTTGCTAAGGCACAAATATATTTTGCTAACTCCCCTGGGCGAGATTCTAATGCTCTGCAAATCACATTATCGAAATTATTATTACTCAGTACAGCTTCCACTTCGTCCCTGCTTAATCCCATTCCTCTACATTCCTCTCAACGGTATTCTGTTTAATCCTGTCAGTTTGATAATCTTTCCAAATGTAAGCTTTTTGGGCTTTGATTTACCGTCCTCAACCCACAATTCCCAGTCCATGGAATAGTCCAGAATATCTTGTTCCTCTCGGTAATAGATACGCACTTCCCCACCATCTGAAGGGCGAGCCATTAGATATATCTCTTTTCCATTCTTTTTTATAGCAAATATCGTATCTGATACCGTATATATTTCAGATAAATCATACTCTTCTCTTTGTTTCAGATATGAAAAAATATTGGTTTTGGAGCGCTCTAAGATAGATTTTACATATTCATAGGTCTCTTGATTATGCTTTGTAGGTCTATAAAACTGCTCCGCAAAATCATCATCAGTAAAAGCTTGATTCAGCGCTTCTTCGGACTCAATCCCATACTGTAACAACACCGCTGGCGTTATCTCACTTCTTACATCTGCTTCCTGCGCACCGGCTTGTCCTATTCTTATTATTTCCTCTAAGGTTTTTGCACTGGTAATTGAATATTTTTCCATGATGTCATCAAACATTTCTGCCTTTCGGATATTTGAAGTAATCTCTTCATCATCGTAAAGATAATGTTTGTTTTTATACAACTCTGGGAAAATTTCTTTCGCTTTTTCATTATTATCTATCATCCAAAGTAACAGTTTTTTGAAATTCGACCGTACCATATCATCTTTAGAAGTTCTGTTTGCATTTACATATTGTAATATAGACGGTACTATATCGCAGTCCTTTTTTACACGATTTTCCGGCATCTTTAAATAAACTTGTTTCATGAGTAGCTCTGCTCTAATATCATATCCAGCCCTAACTGCAAGTTCCTTTAAAGTCTCATCCATATCACTATCCAAAAAGATATCGTCTTTTATCACAAACATTCCATTTTGGTTAGGAAGAATCGGCCTTGTCGGTTGGTTGATTAGGTTTTCATAACCTGTTTGAACTATAAACTCAATAAATTCTGCCAGAAAACCTATCGTATTTTCCATAGATTTCAGTATATATTGTGATAAATGTTCTAAATCACCACACTCACTAATCTTGTTTGCCACACAAGTAATCGTATACTTCAATGCCTCCTGTAGTATTTTTTTTGATATCATAGGAACTTCCCGCATAAAATCATTTGTTTTTAAAATATCATTTGCATACCCACACACCTTCCTCTGTATCTCCAGGTTTTCATTGTTTTTTTCACAGTAGAAAACCATCTGAAATAAAATGCTGCTCTTTACTCCTCTATCTGCTTCCTCTAACCTAGCTTCAATTGATCTAAGCATTTGTCCATTTTCAACATCTTCTGCTTGAAACCACTCCCGATTCAGAATATTTGAATCAATCAACCAGCTTCTGCTATCAGCTCCCAATTTATCCAAGATATTTTTGTATTCTTCCAAAATATCCTTGTCATAACGAAGTTCTGAAACACAATGAAATCTTCCTCTTTGATCTGGAATGATTCTAATTTTATTCGCAAATATATATTCTTGCAATTTTTTATTCTTCTCGACCAGATCATAGTACTTCAAAAGCCAATCCTGCCAATTATAGTTTAGCATCGCTTCCTGCAATTGTTCAATCCCACCATACTCCTGTAATTGTCCTGTCAAAGTTTTTAATGTATATCTATTACAGTCACTCCATAAGGAAAAATACCAATCATGAATATTGGCTTTACAAGGAATACGTTCTGGCATTATTGGATAAAGTAGGTCCCATAGTTCTTCTCGAATTTCCGTGTTGGTATCTGAAATAATATATACCTGTTCTTCCCCAGACCAGTCCTGTAACGCCATCATTTCATCCTTACTAGTTCGTACAATATCCGTGCTTAAAATCGAGTCCTTGCAATTATTAATAACCACTTTAATCCATTCTTCATCATACCAATCCCTTTTTTCATACGTATCGATATGTGTAATGTGATAGATTCCACCCCAGCTACGCTTTGACGCATATGCCAATAGCTTTGTATACAAACCACAAGCTTTTTCTATAATCTTGCGATTTTGCTCAATTTCATCATCGATTCTAGTCTTTGATTTACAGGATAGATATACACCATCTCTCGGTTCTGTCGGATTAAAATCACTTGAATTAATTACAACTGGAAACGGAAAATCCTCTGTACCAATTAATGGAAAATCACAGAATAATTTCGGCAGTCCTTTTGCAAATGATACAAAGTTAACTGAATTGTTATTACATTCCAATCCTGCAGATATAGTAACCCCATCTTCAGTCAAATTTAGAATATAAATATTCTTTTTTGTGATTCCAGATTCATACAAAATTTCGTGAACTAATGTATGTGTTTCCTGACTAATATAACTTTGCTTGTACCGAAACATCTCTCCTGTTGATTCCAAAAATATTTCTTCAATATCCCTCATCATAGATAATACAAATGGTGCAGTTACTCTCAAATTTTCAATTCCCTGCATAGCCACTTCTATACCATCTTCATCCAATACATATTCAAAGGATGTATTATAAGCCTCCCAGTCTGGTATCTCTTGCAAAGGTGTACATTCCTTTAGCTGCTGTACAGCTATTTCCATGGCTCTTACAATTTCTTTCTGCTCATGTCCCGTCCGATCCAAAGTAAAATGGAAGTTTGAAAAGCTACCGGCCTCCGTTTCCAGTATACCAGACAAATCTACAATTTCAGACAACAAATGAGTTGTCAAAAATCCTGTTCCAAATTTTCCACTTGTTCTCTGAATCCCATCATTTCTGTCTTTAGATGAAGATTGATTAATAAGCGACATCGCATTTGTTATGGAAAATGCCTTTCCATTATGTTTAAATACCACCTTTTTATTTCCTTCATCAAAATCGATTGCAATTTTAACTCTCCCACTGTTATTACATATATCTTTTGCATTCTGACATAATTCCCATATCCACCGTTTTGCGCTGTTTTCATTATTACTATAACGTAGTTTCTGAAGCAGTTGCAGAACACGATTGGCTGCTCCTATTCGTAATGAATTGCTATCTGCCTGTTCAATATTTCTTTGAAATCTTTCCGTATCCATTGTATCTCCCATAAAAACTCTTAAATCAAGTTTCACCACTATTTATATACAACATTTTTCTTTTGTACTAATCTTTGATTCCCACATGACCGCTTTCTTTATCTGTCTTAAATATACCACATCTTTTAAATCATTACATCAAAAAAAGACCTGCAAAACACTTTTCTGCAAGTCCTTAAATATCAACGCTATACACATTTCAGTCTATCATCTGTGTATGCAGTTCCTTTTTTCCTCATATTTTTAACGCTATATACTCAATATACAATCAAAACCATACTCCATTTTAGAGGTACGCATATACGTTCCCTGTGTCACCGGAGGCTGGTGCATAACAGACAATGTGATACCGGCACCCGGGTAATCCGGATGTGCTACCGGCAGCTGCTCAATCGCAGCGGTTGTAATCAATGAGGAAAGCTTGGAAATCTCTCGCCCGTTCTTCGGAATCAGTTCCAGACCGTCTGGTCCGTACTGTTTAAACTGCGTAGAATCTATTAAACAGTAAAACATACCGCCCCAGGCAATATCAACCTTAACTTTCCCCACATGAGGAACATCAATCTCCGCATCCAGATAAACAGGAAATGCCGGTACATTTTCAAAGCTGACCTTAGTCACCTTTCGTCTTTCCATATCACACTCTGCAACAATATGAATCAGGCCGGCTGGAGCCTCCAGATTAAACTCTGTGACAGGTCCAGTCATCTTTACCTGACCGGTTTCCAGCAGGGCAGTTGCCACCGCAATGGTATTGCCGCCGCTCATCATGGGATACTCTACCTGCTCCATAATGATATATCCGGCCTCGCAGTCCGGTCTGTTAGTATTTTTATAGCCTACTGTTGTTCTTATATCTTATCTTTCCGGGTACCTATTAGCAATATCAGCCTCCAAGGCTGGGAAAACGTTTTCCATTTTGATAACAGTATATCTTCTAATCCTTCTCTCGTTTACAGATTCACGTCCAACATCATACCTGTCCTTAGCTGGATTTGAAGTTTGTTTTTCGATATCACACGTATCTCCCGGACGATCTGCCGTATGAAGATATTATCAAATTCGGCTCCTGAGGTCCCGCCTGTCTCACCTAAGATTCGGCTGATTTCCTGGTCCAGATGCTCATACTCGTCCCTTATTTTTTCCTGCTCTCGTATGCTTTCTCTCCTCTTTTTTAATTCGCTTATCTGTAATCCCAGCTTTCGCATTCGGTCGCTGTACCAGTTCTCTCCACCATGTTCCCTGGCTGCCATGCCCACATAGTCCATAAGCTGGTCACGCAGTTCCTCTATGGTTTTATCAATCTCTTCCTCTGTGCACGCTCCTCCAACAACCTTGGCAGCCCGGAGGATATCTTCCTTTACCCCGTTTAAGAAGTTTTCTTCCTCCTGGTCAATTGACAGGCTGTGCAGCTTTCCCATGATTGCTTCCTGGATGACCTCCTCCTTTAACGTAGGGGATTCATGGCACCGCTTCGTCCCATGCTCCAGACGGTTGATGCAGCGCCATACGATTACCTTCTTCCCATTTTTTGCCCAGGTTGTCCTGCGGTAATGGGCTCCGCATTCATTGCACACCATGATTCCGGTCAGCGCATATTTAGAACTGTACACCCCCTGGGCCGTCTTCCCTTTCCTGGTCCCGGCCTTTTTTAATGAGGAGCGTCTGGCAATCTCTTCCTGTATCTTGTAATAGACGGTCTTAGGAATGATTGCCTCATGATGGTTCTTCACATAGTACTGCTTCTGCTGGCCTGAGTTCTTCACCCTCCGTTTGGTCAGGTAGTCCGCTGTGAACGTCTTTTGTAACAGCACATCCCCCATGATTTTTTCATTGGTCAGTATGTTGTAGATGGTACCCGTACTCCATGTTTTCTTACCGGTAGTGGTCTCTATCCCTGCCTCCTCCAGTCTGTGCTTGATTCGTTCCAGGCTGTCCCCGTCCAGAAACCACCGGGCCATGTTTCGGATCACAGCCGCTTCCTCCTCCACGATGCACATCTCTCCGGTTGGCGTCTTCCTGAATCCATAGCTTCTCTGTCTTGTGGATTCCCCCTTTTCAAACTTTCTCGCATACCCCCACTTGACGTTGGTGCTGATGGCACGGCTTTCCTCCTGTGCCTGGCTGCTCAGGATGGTCAGTATCATTTCGGTTGAGTCATCCAGGGTGTTGAGGTTTTCCTTCTCGAAGTACACGGCCACGTTCTTTTCCTTGAGCTTCCTCACCCAGGAGATGCAGTCCACCGTATTCCTGGCAAACCGGCTGATGGATTTCGTAATGACCATGTCCACCTTCCCCTTCAGACACTGGTCCATCAGCTGATTAAAATCATCCCTACGGAAGGTATTGGTCGCGCTGCGTCCATCATCCGCGAAGACACCGGCGAATATCCAGTTGGGATTCTGCATGATGTGCCTGGTATAATATTCAATCTGTATGTCGTAACTGGACTGCTGCTGTTCCAGCTCCGTACTGACGCGGCAGTATGCCGCTACCCGCAGCTTCCGAATTTCCCGGGATGACTCATCTGTCGGGTTCCAGGTTGCCGGGATGACCTCTACGATTCGTTCCGCCCTTGGCACGTAATTCCTCCTTTCCATCTGCCGCCTTAGTCTGGCTCTCCCGTTTCTTCCGGCCGGTTTCTTCCAATCTGGTCTGTACTTGTGTAAACAGTTCCCGTGTCACCAGAGCGGCAAATTTCTTATCCCCAAGGTAAACAGAGTTGGTGAGGATATTTCGGATGCAGCTGTGACTCCATGCCGGCTTTCCTTTCTGGTTGGGTATGGACTGGCTCTCCAACTCGTTTGCCAATGCTGTCAGCGACATCCCTTTCGCGTAGGATTGGAATACCATCTGGACGATTGGGCTGTATTGTTCATGAGTGATTGGCACTTCCTGTCCATCCAGCCAGTATCCGAAGGGGACACAGTAACGTATGTTTTTCGATTTCCTATCTTTTGTTGTTTTAATTTCTGGGTATTGAAGTACTATTGCATTGTTTATCAGCTCAAATTTCAGGCTTCTGTCTGGCTGAACCTCTACCCTCTTGATGATTTTGAATATGGATGCATCAATTGTTTTAAGCGAATCAATTGTATCTACCCGAGTGGAAGCATTCACCTCTCGAAGATATTCCTCTATCTGATGGGTCAAGTCTGTCAGTTTGATCTCCTGGTATCGCTTGGCAGCAATCTGAAAATAGAGTTGCTCCATCCTTTCATCGTCTTTATTGCATCGGTTCCAGTACCCATTTAATTCAGATTCCATACGCTGTTTTTCTTTGATGATTCCAGTCAGTATCTTTTTCGTTTCCTCTTGATACAGAGTTGGCTCTGTTTTCATCCGCATCAATGCTTGTATGAACATTCCGTCCAGCTGCTTTTCCGTCAAAATAGGCGTCTTACATGGTTCCTTCGTGGCCGGGTCGTAATGCCTGCATTTCCAATATCGGATCTTTCTCCTGTCCTCCTTGCCGATCTGCTTATAGATGGAATATACCCCGCCGCAGCTGCTGCATATCAACCGGCCTGTATACATGGATGTTCCCTGGATGGAGCCGGTTGGATGACGCTGGTTCCATAAATCCCGGGAGCGTTTCAGATGTTCCTGTACCCGTTTAAACTGCTCGTCTTCAATCATTCTCGGGTACGGTTCCACTCCCAGATAGTCCTTGTTACACAAGATTTTCCGGATAAGGGCGGGTGTCCAGGACGGTTTTCCACGGGTGGTAGGTGCCT
>ERZ836760.2138-NODE-2138-length-16939-cov-3.431000_pt1 | contig 16939 bp, 16 predicted proteins | sample MGYA00519941_ERZ836760 | MGnify/ENA primary metagenome ERZ836760 (study PRJEB31850, sample SAMEA3708807) | human gut metagenome | biome: human gut; feature: human-associated habitat; material: faeces | place: China | collected 2014 ... | reverse complement strand
TCTCGGCGGCCTGCCTGCTGCGCACTCCCGAGCGGCAATAGATCAGCAGCTCGGCATCCGGGTCCGTCAGCTCGGCGGGTTGCTGGTCGCCGATGGTCTCAACGGGAATGTTGATGGCACCGGGGATGTGTCGTTCGGCGTATTCCTTTGGTGTGCGCACGTCGACTACGGTGACGCCTCCTTGCTCGATCAAGCCTTGGGCCTCGATGGAATCTATGGTTCGATGCGCGTTGGATGATGCGTCGGATTCGCTCGTGCGCTCCATGCTTGTTCCTTCCTGGGTTGACGACGGGTTCGAGCAGGCGACAAGCGCCAGCAGTCCTGCTGTTGCAAGGACGGCAAGGCTCAGTGCCAGGCCGAGGCGTTTCGTTCGAAGGTTCACGGTCTTTGCTCCTTATCTGCCGGTACAGTATGTACGTGCAATAACTGTAACTTTAGCAAGTACAGATTGGGGAGTCAATAAAACAATAGCGAATGACTATGGAATTCATAGGTGCCGCATGCTTTCGTTTGCGGCGGCCGAGCGATTCCTATGCTTGAGCGGTTGTCGCGCGGGCGATCCCCGGCTGGCGCGGTGCTGGCGATGCGGCTTGCGGCTCGTCGTTGGCCTTAGCGCGCCGACGGACGTGCGCGCAGCTCCCAGAAGGCTACCGCGCTCGCCGCAGCTACGTTGAGCGAATCCACGCCATGGGCCATGGGGATGCGCACCGTGTAGTCGCAGCGTGCGATGGTGCTGCGGGAAAGGCCGTCGCCTTCCGTTCCCAGCACGATGGCCAGCTTTTCCTCGGTGGCAAGAGCGGGGTCGTCAAGCGATACGGAATCGTCGGAAAGAGCCATGGCGGCCGTTTTGAAGCCCAAACTGTGCAGCAGGGGGACGCCCTCTTCCGCCCAGGTGCTGTGGCCCGTTGCTCGGGCGGCGTCATCGTCTCCGATGCGGGTCCAAGGTACTTGGAACACGGTTCCCATAGAAACGCGCACGGCGCGCCGGTACAGCGGGTCGTAGCACGAGGGCGTGACCAGCACCGCATCTAAGTTCAGCGCTGCGGCGGAGCGGAAGATGGCTCCCACGTTGGTGTGGTTCGTAATGTCTTCGAGCACCGCGATGCGCCGAGCGTTGGCAACTACGTCGGCAACGCTGCGCGGCTTGGGGCGACGGAAGGCGGCCAGCGCGCCGCGGGTCAGCTCGAAGCCGGTGAGTTTCGCCAGCTCGTCGTGCGGTGCGACGAACACGGGCACCTCGGGGTGATCGAGGGCGATGCGATCGATGACGGGCTGCAAAGCGGGAACCCATTTCGCCTCCATGAGCATCGACAGCGGCTCCAAGCCGGCTTCGAGCGCTCGCTCGATGACCTTTCCCGACTCGGCGATGAATATGCCTTTCTCGGGTTCGAGCTTGCTGCGCAGCTGCGCTTCGGTCAGGCGCGCGTACGCGTCGAGCCGGGGGTCTTCGAGCACGTCGATCTCTAGCAGGGGCATGGGTACCTTCTTCCTTAAGCGTTGCGCTGCGCTGCGCGCGCGTTGGCTGCCGTGTCGCGAACGTCGGCCAAGCCGCGGTCGCAGAACTCCTCGCACGTCATGATGTGCGCCCCGATGTGGGCCATGTCCTGGATGTTGGCCGCTTGCACGGCGGGGGAGCGCGATGACGTGCAGTCCTCCACGACCACCACGTTGTAGTCGAGCGACAGCGCGTCGTAGCAGCTGGTCCGGATGCAGTTCGGCGTGGTGGTGCCCGTGAGGACCACGGTGGTGATGCCCAGCCTTCTGAGCGTCAGGTCGAGCGACGTGTTGAAGAACGCCGAGAAGCGCGGCTTCACCAGCACGCGGTCGCCCGGTTGCGGCGCGAGCGGCGCCGGTTCCTCAAGCGAGCGCGGGCTTGCGCATGCGGTCGATACCGGCTTGCCGCCTTCGGCCCACGCTTCGTGTCGGCAGGCTTCCACGTCCGATCCGTCTTCGGCGTACGAGCGCACCACGTGAAACACGGGCATCCCCCTGCGCCTGGCCGCATCCAGCGCGCGGGCGCAGGCGGGCACCGTGGCGGCTGCGCCCGCTACGCACAAAGACGATGACGCGTCGATGAATCCATGCTGCATGTCGATGATCAGCAATGCGGCGGTGCGGGGGTTGATCATAGGGCGCTCCCTCGGGTGATTTCGAATTGGCTTTTATGATAATCGATCAAGCCCTCCCGCTTCATGCGGGAAAGCTCGGCGCACATGGCGCTGCGGTCGATTGACAGGTAATCGGCCAGCTCTTGCCTGTCAAACGGGATGGTGAACCGATGCCCTCCGGCCATCTCGGCCTGGTCGGACAAATACGACAAGAGTTTCGCCCGCGTTGTGCGTTTGGACGTGTGCTCGATCTTGCGGGTGAGCGCATGCGTTCGCCGCGCTACCACGCCCAGCACGTTGCGAATGAGCTGCGCGTGGAACGCGCAGGAGGTGGGGCACATGGTGGTAACGCGGCCTACGTCCATGAACAGGATCGTTGTTTCCTCGGCGGCTATTACGTTGATGTCGTAGGCAAGATCCTGCTCGCAGGCGTACACCTCGCCGAAGGATTGCCCCGGACCGAAGGATGCAAGGATGCTGCGGTTTCCCCACCAGTCTTCTTTTTCGAGCCGAACCGACCCTTCCAGCACCAAGCCCATGGTCGACGAGGTGTCTCCTATGCGAAAGACGGCCGATCCTTTGGGGTAGCTGCGCTGGTGCGCGCCCAGGCATTGCAGCATGGAGTCGACGTGCTGCGGATCGATGCCGTGGAACAGGGGCGAGCGGTTGATCAGATGGGCGTAGCGGTCCATTGTGCTCCTTTGTTGGAATTACAACGGAAAGCATAGCGGTTGTGTCGTAGGGTTGCAACTACGCAAGACGAGAGCGGGCGAGCGCGTTCTGGTTTCGCGGCGCATGCTGCGGACCGAGGGAGGCGCGGACCCTCGAAAGAGAGGAAGAGCAATGACGGATGCGAATGCAATGTTTTGCTTCCAGTGCGAGCAGACCATAGGGTGCAGCGGTTGCACGGGCGCTGCGGGAGCGTGCGGCAAGCAAGCTTCCACCGCCCAGGTGCAAGACGAGCTGACGGGCGCGCTCGTGGGCCTGGCGCGTACGGTGCGTGCGGCGGGCGTGACGGGCGATGCTCGCCGCGCGGCCGACGATCTGGTGATGGAAGGGCTGTTCGCCACGTTGACGAACGTGGACTTCGACGATGCGGAGCTGGAATCGCTTGTACGGCTCGCTCGCGCGCAGAAGGCGCTCATAGCTGCGGATGCGGGCATGGATCAGGCTCCCGACCTGGACTTGCGTGAAGTTTGGAATGATCTGGAAGACGTGCGCTCGCTCAGGTCGCTTGTGCTGTTCGGCTTGCGCGGGATGGCCGCGTATGCGTATCATGCTGCGGTTTTGGGGTATCGGGACGAAGCCGTGTCCTCGTTCATGCACGAGGGGCTTGAGGGGGTTGCCGTTGCGCAGGCCGACGAGCTGCTGCCGCTGGCGCTCATGGTAGGCGAAGTGAATCTGCGCTGCATGGAACTGCTCGACCAGGCGAACACGCAAACGTTCGGCACCCCCGAGCCCACCACCGTGTCGCGCACGGTGGAAGCGGGTCCGTTTATTGTGGCAACCGGTCATGACCTGCATGATTTGAAGCTGCTGCTCGACCAGACGGCTGGCCGCGGCGTGAACGTCTACACGCACGGAGAGCTGCTTCCCGCGCATGCGTATCCGCTGTTCAAGCAGTATCCGCATCTCAAGGGGAACCTGGGAACGGCCTGGCAGAACCAGCGCGACGAGTTTGCGGAGCTGCCCGCACCCATCCTGTTCACCACGAACTGCCTCATGCCGCCGGCATCCTCCTATGCCGATCGCGTATTCACGACCGGCGTGGTGGCGTATCCGGGTGCCGCGCACATCGGTGCTGCGGAAGATGGCAGCAAGGACTTCGGCCCCGTCATCGAGCGCGCGCTCGAGCTGGGCGGGTTCGCCGAGCCGCGCGTATTCGCAGCTATCGAAGGCTCGCGCGGGGAGAGCGCCGGCGCCGACGCGTCGCTTGTGACCGGGTTTGGCCACGGCACTATCCTGGGAGTTGCAGACACGGTGGTCGATGCGGTGAAGCAGGGCGCTATCAGCCATTTCTTCCTGGTGGGCGGATGCGACGGCGCGCGCCCCGGGCGCAGCTACTTCCGCGAGTTCGTGCAGAAGACCCCCGAGGACAGCATCGTGCTGACGCTTGCGTGCGGGAAGTTTCGCTTCAACGATCTGGACCTGGGATCTATCGGCGGCCTGCCGCGCCTTATGGACATGGGGCAGTGCAACGACGCGTACGGCGCGATCAAGGTTGCCGTGGCGCTGGCCGAGGCGTTCGAGTGCGGCGTGAACGATCTGCCGCTGACGCTGGTTCTGTCGTGGTACGAGCAGAAGGCCGTCTGCATCCTGTTGACCCTGCTGCACCTGGGGATCAAGGGCATCTACCTGGGCCCGACGTTGCCGGCGTTCGTTTCTCCCGCCGTGCTTGACGTGCTGGTGCGCGAATTCGACGTGCATCCCGTGGGCGATCCGGAGCACGATCTTGCCGCGATTCTGAAGGCGTAGGCAGGTGAGGGCATAGGGCTTTCGCGGCCGGGGCTGCTGCTGTTGGAGCGCAGCCCCGGCCGCATTGCTTGCGGGGCGCGCGTCGCGTGCGACATGCGGCGCGTCGTGCGAACCCCGCGCCCTGCCGCACGTCGCTGTCCAGCGTGCTCCCGCGCCCTGTTGCCGCGCCCTGTCGCCGCGCGTCGCGTGCGGTTGATTTTCGTGCGTTTTCGGTTCCTGCGGCATCGTTGGTTTCGTTTTGACGGCGAGGGGTATACTGCTGGGCAGAAGAACAGCAGAAAGGACCGTCCCATGACCGTATCCCGTCGCGAATCCGCGCTTGACATTGCCGCCCATCCGATCGAGCATCCGTCGTTTGACCAGTTCGTTGCCACTATCGCTGCCTTGCGCGCGCCCGATGGCTGCCCGTGGGATCGCGAGCAAACTCATCAGAGCATCGCGCACAACATGATCGAGGAAGCCTATGAAGCGGTCGATGCTATCGAGGCCGGAGACAACTCCCACCTGCGAGAAGAGCTGGGCGACGTCTTGCTGCAGGTGGTACTGCAAAGCCAGATAGCCTCCGACGCGGGGTCGTTCGACATCAACGACGTATGCTCCGACGTTAATGCGAAAATGGTGCGCCGCCATCCGCATGTGTTCGGGGAGAGCCAGGCCGCCAATGCGGGCGAGGTCTTGGATTTGTGGGATCAGGTGAAGCTTTCCGAAAAAGGAACGGCGGACGAAAGCGCGCAAGCCGACGGCGCTCGTCCTTCGGGGCTTCTGGACGGCGTCCCCACCAGCTTCCCCGCGCTTATGCAGGCTCAGAAGATTTCGCGCAAAGCAGCTTCGGCTGGATTCGAATGGAAAACCCTTGAGGACGTGTGGGCCAAGGTGGACGAAGAGGTGGCCGAGCTTCGCGAGGCGTACGCGGCAGCCCCCAAGGCTTCGAACGGGAAGATCGATGCGAGCGCGGCCGACCCCCGCGCTGCGCAATTGGCCGCAGCCGTCGAGCTCGAGTTCGGCGACGTGCTGTTCAGCCTGGTGAACGTAGCGCGCCGCATGGGCGTGGACGGCGAAGGGGCCTTGCGTGCAACCTGCGCGAAGTTCCGCGCTCGGTGGTCGTTCATGGAGGGCGCGGCATGGGCGCAGGGCCGCCGCATCGAAGACTTTTCCGCCGATGAGCTTGAAGCGCTGTGGGAAGAAGCAAAGGCTGCGTTAGCCGGTGCGAGCCCTTCGATGTAGGCTATCATACGACCTTTACCGCGTACTGTTGTAAGGAGCATTGTCATGGAGGTGGCGTTCGGCGTGAAAGACGAACCCTTGTTTTCGGGTGAACGGGCTGATCAGAACGGGTCCGTGGAAGAAGGAGGGATCCGGCCGGCGTTTCGTTCGACCGATGATTTGCGCGGGCCCATGGACGACCTGTGGCGCCTGCGCGAGGCTGAGGCGAAAACGCGCGAGATCATTCAGAAGTACCAGGCTGCTATGCGTGAAATGCAGGTGCGGTTCGAGATTTTGGACCAGGATCTCAACCTCAAGAAGAATCGCAATCCCATTCACCACATCGAATCGCGCATCAAGAAGCCCGCGAGCATTTTCGAGAAGCTGGAGCGTTACGGAAAAGAGCCCACGCTCGAGAACATGGAACGCTACATCATGGACATCGCGGGCGTGCGGGTGATCTGCTCGTACATCCACGACGTATACAACCTGCTGGAGCTGCTTCAGAAACAAGACGACCTGTCCATCGTCACGGTGAAGGACTACATTGCAAGTCCGAAGCCCAACGGATACCGCAGTTTGCACGTGATCGTGCGAATTCCCGTGTACTTCCTTGACAAGAAAGAGTTCATTCCCGTGGAAGTGCAGCTGCGCACGATCGCCATGGATTTCTGGGCCAGCCTCGAGCATGATCTCAAGTACAAGGCGGTGCGCGAGGTGGAGGGGCTTGACTCGTATGCCGAGTTGAAGGATTGCAGCCGGATTATCGAGGATGTCGAGGCCCGCATGCAGGTGCTCGCTCGCAGCCTGGAGATGGGCAAGTAGCTGCTTGTCGCGTTAAGCGGCAAGCAGCAAACGGCAAGAGAAGAGGGCCGTTTGCGCCTGCGACGCGTTTGCGCGCAGCATGCATACGGCCCTCTTCGATCCTTCGGAGGTCGGAGGTCGGAGGTCGGCTAGTTGTCGAAGTTCTCCGAGAAGCGGGCGATTTGCTGGTTCTCTTGCAGCACGGCGGCGCTTTGCGGCTGCTCGATGCGGCGCACGAAGAAGCGAACGTAGTGGCTGAAAACGTACGCCACCATGACAATCGCAATGGCCGTTTCCGCAACGAACAGCAGGTCGAGCGCTTCGGGCAGGGCGACGCCGCTTGCTCGGAAGAAGAACAGGGCCTTCCCCAGCGCCGTTGCCGTGATCACAAACGGAAACGTCATGGCGGCGTAGCTTGGGTAGAACCGAAGGCGCAGAAGGCGGGGCAGTTTCGACAGCACCAGGACGAACAGGGCTTGCGCCAGCACCAGCATCGCGGCTACGAACAGGGGGTTGGGGTCGGCTGCGGTTGCCAGGTACCCTACAAGCGACAGGCTCATGGGCGCCGTGTAGATGCAGAACAGCGGGCGCGCTGCCTCGGGAATTTCATGCTTGGCGTAGCGGTAGGTCACCAGCGCAAGCAGCACCAGGTAACAGGCGAATCCGAACCAGAACAACATGTGACCGGCACCCGTCATTGCAAATGTAGGTGACGTGACCGAGGCCACGACGATTCCCACGTAGCAGATAAAGTAGGTGGGGAACACCTCGTGCAGTTTGAAATGGGCGATGAACCGTGCGGTGAACCATCCCATAAGGGCCAAGTGCGAGATGACGGCGGCGGCCCAGATGGCGAAGGCGAGTTCGTAGGCGGCGGGCGCCAGGTAAACGGCCAGCTGCATAAGGGTCATGAACAGCGTTGCGCTGACGCTTGCCAGAATGGAATTATGCAGGTCGTCGCGAATCATGTTGGGGAACAGGACGATTTTCGCAGCGAGCAAAGCAATGAGGGCAAACGCGAGCGCGCCGCAAACGACATGGATCGCTTCGGTGTACGGTTGCAGTAGATTGCCCAGCGCTGCCAGGCCGAGCGCGACGCCAGCGGTGGGGATGGGCACTTTTTGTATGACGTTGAGCACGGCTCGCCTTTCTGTTGAGCTTATCGTAAACGAGAATAATCTTGTTGTAGGTGATCTCGCGATGATTCACGCGAAACGCGCAGCTTCCTGACCGAAGGCGCCTTTGGCGTATTCTTCCATACCGTAACAACAAAGGAAACTAATATATATTTATGCAGTAATAAGGTACTGTTATGGTATTGGCGAAAAGCACGATGCTCGATGAAGGGTGGAGGCTCGTATGCAGGACTTTCGCGTAGCAACGTTTTTAACGGTGTGCCGCACGATGAACTACACGCGCGCCGCCGAAGAGCTTAACGTGACGCAGCCGGCGGTGTCGCAGCATATTGCGTACCTGGAAAAAGCGTACGGTGCCTCTTTGTTCGATTACCGCAACAAGAAGCTTGCGCTTACCGCTGCGGGGCGTATGCTGCGCGACGCCCTGTCCACCATGGCCCATGACGAGGCGTTGCTGCGCGATCGCGTTGCCGAGGCCGTTGCCGGGTCGCGCGTCGATCTGGTTGTGGGCATGACGCTGACGGCGGGCGAGTATTTGGTTGCGGCGCCACTTGCTGACTTCTTGGTCGAGCACCCGCGGTACCGGGTTACCGTGCGGTCCGGCGGCACGGCGGAACTGCTTGAGCTTTTGGGAATGGGCAAAATAGATTGCGCGTTCGTGGAGGGGTTCTTCGATAAGAGCGCTTACGCTTGGAACGTCTACCGAAGCGAGCGGTTCGTGTGCGTATGCGCGCCGGATCATCATTTCAGTCAGGATCCGGGGCGGGTGGAGGACCTGTTTGGCGAACATGTGCTGGTGCGCGAGCGGGGCTCGGGCACGCGCGCTGTGCTCGAGCATGCGCTGGCCGCCCGCAACCTTTCCGTCGATGGTTTCAGCCAGGTGAGCGTGGTGGAGAGTCTCGATATTATCAAGGTATTCGTGCAGCGGGATATGGGGATCGCGTTTCTGTACGAGGCTGCGGTTGAGCGGGAGCTGCGCGAAGGAACGCTGCGCGCCGTCGAGCTGGAAGGCTTCTCCGTGGAGCATGACATAGCCTTCATACGGCTACGCAACAGCATTTTCGAGCAGGAATTCCAGTACCTGTTCGATTGCCTTGCCGGTTCCGGTTCGCGCGCGTAGCGTTGCTGTGGGATGCAGGCTCGGCACGATCTTTTTTTCGCGTACGGAAACTTCTTGACTTGGAGCCTGCTCCAATAGGTATGATTTTTCTTGTCACCGAATACAGGAAAGCAAGAAGGAGCGTTCGTGAAACCAGAATTCCAGAATACGTCGAAGCTCGGTTTCGGCTGCATGCGCCTGCCTTTGCTGGACCCTCAGGACCAGAAGAGCATCGACCTTGAGCAGTTCAAAGAGATGGTGGACGCGTTCATTGCGGGAGGCGGCACGTACTTCGACACCGCGTTCGTCTACCATGAGGGCGCTTCCGAAACGGCTTTGCGGGAGGCGCTGGTGCGGCGCTATCCTCGCGATTCGTTCACTATCGCCACGAAGTGCTTGGCCTGGGCGGCTCCGGATGCCCAGACGGCTCAAAGCAACCTGGGAACCTCCCTTGAGCGTTTGGGCGTCGATTACGTTGACTTTTACCTGTTGCATAACGTGGGCGGCGCTCGGACCGCCACCTTCGACGCGTATGACATGTGGGATTTTGCCAGGCGCGAAAAGGCGGCGGGGCGCATTCGGAATTGGGGATTTTCCATGCATGACGGCCCCGACGCGCTCGATGCCTTGCTGCGGGCGCACCCTGATGCCGATTTCGTTCAGCTGCAAGTGAACTACCTGGATTGGGACGATCCGGTTGTGGAAGCGCGCCGATGCATGGAGGTTGCCGAAAAGCACGACGTACCCGTGGTGATCATGGAGCCCGCTCGCGGTGGGCGCCTGGCCGACCTGCCCCCGCGCGTTGCGGAGCCCTTGCTGACGTGTCGCCCGGAGTTGAGCTTGGCTTCGTGGGCGTACCGATTCTGCTACAACCTTCCGAACGTGTTGACGGTGCTGTCGGGGATGTCCTCCCCAGATCAGGTTCGGCAAAACGTGGAAGAGCATCGCGGCAACAAGCCGTTCTCGCCTGATGAGCGCGCGGCGCTGGAGACGGCGCGGAGCATTTTGTCCAATCTGGCGTCCATTCCCTGCACCAATTGCCGGTACTGCGTCAAGGGCTGCCCGGAGCACGTGGTTATCCCCGAGATCTTAAGCCTTTTGAACCTGGAGCTTATGACCGAGAATCGCGATTTCGCGAAGGGCTTGTATTCCTGGCAGGCAGCTCCTGGGCCGGCTTCGAAGTGCATTGCCTGCGGCGCGTGCGAAGCCATGTGCCCGCAGGGCATCGACATCGTTCGTCAGCTTGAGGTTGCCGTGGACCACTTCGAGTAGGGGATGCGCCGAGTCTTTCGGTCGCAGGGCCGCGGCGGACCCGGATGCGTTTTGCTGGGCGAGACTCGTGCGCCTCCTGCACTTGGTACGAAATCGCGGGTCTGCGCTTTCCGGCGATCGTCTTCGATACCCGTCGAATTTACCGCATTTCGATGAGCTGGCCTGTTGATGCAGGCGCTCAAAACGGCTGCGGCCGATGGGCTGGTTGAGCAGCGCAGACCCGCGATTTCGCGCCAGGCAACGTGCTCGGCAGAGCGCTTTGTAAAATGATATGCTTTCTACATGTATATCTTAATAAGTCATAGAACTGCCTTGCAGTTTTGGCGCAGCGATCGGAGCCTGCTTTTTCGAAACGCCTCCGCTCGCCGCGATGCGACTTCGCGCGCCGAGCGCACGTTGGAAAAAGGCGAGCGACCGGTTTTGCCGGATGGCGTTCAACTGCCTTCCGAATGTCATCCGCCTTTCGAGGTGCTGGTATCCCGCCCTTCCGCGCGTCCGCGTTCTTCGCTGTTGACGGGGCGGTTGTGGAGCGGCCCTCTTCCGAAGGGCTCGTTTGTGCAGGTGGGGAATGGCGTACTGGCCCCCTCGCCGGAATTTCTATTTCTTCTGATGGCAAGCGACCTTTCTTTGGAGGAGCTTGTGTATCAAGGCATGGAGCTGTGCGGCACCTACGCTCAGCGCAAAGAGGGCGGTACGGAATATAACCTGTCCCCGCTTACCTGCGTTTCCAAGTTGAAGGCGTTTGTCGAAGGCGCTGCTGGAGTGCGGGGCCGGAAAAAAGCCGCCCAGGCGTTGCTTTATATGAACGACGGTTCGGCGTCTCCTCGGGAATCGGCTCTCTACCTGCTGTTGTGCTTGCCGTATCGTTTGGGAGGCTACGGCATCGAAAAACCCTTCCTCAACTATCGTATCGACGTTCCTATGCGATTTCGTCGCAGTGCGTCTCAGGGGTACTGCGTTTGCGATTTGTGCTGGCCGCGGGTTAACGTATGCGTCGAATACGATTCCGACGAATGTCATACGGGCGCTCAGCATATTTCGCGCGATTCGAAGCGCCGCAACACGTTGGTGTCTATGGGGATGACCGTGATAACGGTGACTAACGGCCAGATTTCCAGTGGAGAAGCTTTGTTCAAAATCGCTGTGCTGATTGCCCAAATGACGGGCAAGAGACTGCGGTTCAAGGATCCCGAGTTCACGCGGGCGCATTACCGCTTGCGCGAGGCCGTACTGCGTTAAGGCCCCGCATGTTTTCTGGGTTTGGCGTCCAGTTTGGCACGGGATTGCGGATCTGCGCTCCTTGAGAAATGCCTTCGATCGTTGCCGAATCTGTTGCGGCTTGTTGAGCTGGCCTGTTGGTGCAACTGCTCAAAACAACCGCAGCCGATAGCCCGGCGAGACGACGCAGACCCGCGATTTCGTGCCAAGACCCTCGTTTTCTGTGCGCGTATCGGTGGCGGCTGGGCGTTGGTGCGAGAGTCGCCTCCGGGATCCGGGAAAAGGGCGACGCCTGCTTGATGCGGGAAGCGCCGCTTGGCGCGGGGCCTGTCTGATACGGGGATCCCGCTCGGCTCGGAACCCTGCTTGGCGCGGGACCCTGCTCGGCACAAGAAGCGCCGCTGTCCGCCTTTTCCGCAGGTTTCTTTACGGGTCCTTTGCCCGGATCTGACAGCTTCCTTGCTTGAACTTGGGAGCTTCTTTACCTGCGCCTGAAGTGTCTTTTACCTGCCTTCCGTACGATTGATTGCGCGCACCGGAGACCCGATGCGCGCAACAACGAAACCATCCGACACGCGGGTGTCGGAATCGCGAAAGGAAGAAAGCATGGCAGAAGGGTTTCTGAGCAGGCGCCAGTTCGTAGTGGGCGGTGCTGCGCTTGCGATGGCGGGCATGTTCGGCGCGATGACGGGCTGCACGGCTGGCGGAAGCGGCGCGGCTGCGGGCTCCTCCGAGTCGCAGACCGACGGCGGGTCCTCCGCTGAACCTATCACGATGGTATGGCTTCCTGACAACTCTTCGGCTGACATGACCTCCTCGCGCGAGGCTATCGGCGCGGCCATCACGGCAGCGTGCGGGCGCGAAGCGAAGCTGCTCACCACCACGGATTACAACGTGGCCATCGAGTCCATCGCTTCGGGCAAGGCTCAAATGGCCCTTTTGGGCCCCGAAGGTTACGTGCAGGCCAACAAGAAGAACCCCAAGGTGCAGGCTGCGTTCACCAACAGCGACAAGGACGGCGGCCTTGAAGGGGCTTGCTACTACAGCCGCATTTGCGTGCGCACCGAAGACGTCGAGCAGTACAAGAAAGGAAGCGGTTATTCGATCGAGGGCATCAAGGGCAAGTCCTTCTCGTTCGTGTCGGCCACGTCCACTTCGGGCTTCAAGGTTCCGTCGAGCGGCATCGTGAAAGAGTTCGGGTTGGACAGCTCCGACCAGCTGCTGGAGGCCGGCAAGTTCTTCAGTGAAGTGCTGTTCGGCAACTCGCACGTGGGCTCGGTGGTGAACTTGCTTTCGGGCGACGCCGAGGCGGCGGCGTTTGACGACGTTGACGTGGACATGTACCTTGACCTCGTGTCCGGCGAGCCCAACAGCATCGGTGCCGTATACAAGGCGAAGGACAACGCCGAGGCCCCCATGGACACGGTGCGCGGGAAAAGCTTCACCATCATCGCGCTCACGCCGGTTTTGAACTCGCCCATCTGCTTCAACGAAGAGGCGATCTCTGATGACGATCGCACGAAGATCGTCGAGCACTTCTGCTCCGGTGCGGTTGCCGGCAACAAGCAGATCTTCATCGATCCTGAAGACAAGGGCGCAAAGGGCCTGTTCAAGAAGGAATCTGAGAAGACCCGATTCGTCAAGACCGACGATGCGTGGTACGAGCCGATTCGCAAACTGGGCGGGGCGGAGTAATGCTTGACGCGCGCGTATCCGTTGCGCCGGGGGCGCCCGCATCGGCGGGCGCTTCGCCTGCGCAGGCGAAGCATCGATCCGACAACCTGCTTGATCTGCGCGGCGTGACGAAGAGCTACGACGGTTGGTCGAAGGCGCTCGACGGGGTGTCGCTTTCCCTGGCTCCGGGAGAGTTCGTCAGCATCATCGGATGCTCGGGCGCGGGCAAGTCCACGCTGCTGCGATGCGTGAACCGGCTGATCGACCCTACGCAAGGGTCGGTCCTGTTTGACGGTCGGGACGTGACGGGCGTGCGAGGTCGCGAACTTCGCGCGTGCCGCCGTCGTATTGCGATGGTGTTCCAGCACTACAACTTGGTGTATCGCGCAACCGCCATCGAGAACGTGTTGCAGGGCCGTTTGGGCTACAAGTCTACGCTTGCGGGCATGCTGGGCCTGTTCAGCGAGGAAGAGAAGCGCCGTGCGTTCGAGATTCTCGACCAGGTGGGCTTGGCGGATTTCGCTTATACGCGCACCGATCAGCTGTCCGGCGGACAGAAGCAGCGCGTGGGCATTGCCCGTGCGCTGGTGCAGGACCCGCTGCTCATGCTGGCTGACGAGCCCATTGCCAGCCTGGATCCGAAGTCTTCTCGCACCGTGATGGAGCACTTGCGTTGGGCTGCTGACGAGCTGGGCGTTGCCTGCCTGGTCAACCTGCACCAGGTGGATTTCGCGTGCGAGTTCTCCGATCGCATCGTGGCCCTCAAGAAAGGCCAGCTGGTGTTCGATGGCTCCCCTGCCGATCTGACCGAAGAGATCATTGCCGACATTTACGATTCAGGCGAAGACGACGAATCCGGCCGCGGCGAAGCGTCGCGTGCGGGTGGAAAGGCGCAGCCCTTGTCCGACGAGTCGACGGGAGAGGCTGCATGATCGATCGCGCTATCAGACGTGCGCCCGTTGCGGCCGTGCGCGCAAAACTACGCGGTCATCGTGCTGTTCCGCGGGGTCAGTACGACGGGTCCTTCTTCCTGCGACGCACCGCATCCCTTGTTGCGGCCGCTGCAGTGTTTCTTGCGTTGGGCGCGCTGTCAGGCACCTACGTCGGATTCGATTTCATCCAGGCGGTGCTTGACGTTCCGGGCGGGTTCGTATGGATGGCCACGCAGTTCGTTCCGTCGGTCTCGTCCCTTCAGAAGCTGGGCACCATTCTGCCCGCTTTGGCATCGACCGTGCTGGCCTCGATCGCGTCGAGTTGCACGGCGGCGATCCTGGCGTACGTATGCGCGGTTTTGGGCTCTCGATCGGTGGGGGTGGGCGGTCCGATTCCCCTTGCGGTGAGGGCTATCGCGTCGCTGTTTCGCAATATTCCGGTGGTTGCCTGGGCGTTCATCTTGCTGTTCTCGTTCAAGCAAAGCGAGTTCACGGGTTTCTTCGCGCTGTTCTTGACCAGCTTCGGCTATTTGACAAGGTGCTTTTTGGAAAGCATCGACGAGATGGGCTCTGGTCCCGTGGAGGCGTTGCGCGCCGCGGGGGCCAGCTACGGGCAGATCGTGGCGCAGGCCGTCATTCCCATGAGCATCACGTCGGTTGTCAGCTGGGTGCTGTACATGATCGAAACGAACATTCGCGATGCCACGCTCATCGGCCTTTTGACGGGAACGGGCATCGGCTTCGTGTTCGACGTGTACTACAAGAGCTTTCGCTACGACGTTGCCGGGTTGGTGATCCTGGCGATCATTCTGGCGGTTGTGGCGTGCGAGCTCACGTCGAACTACGTGAGGAGGAAGATTATATGATGCGCAACGCCGACAAGGTGGCTGCGGAGGCGATGGCCTCGTCCATTGCGGAGGACGCGGGCTACGTGCACGGGGCTTCTGCCGACATGCGGGGCGTTGGAGCTGGGGCCGCCGCCTCGGTTGACGGGAGCTTCGGAGGCGGGGCTTCGGCTGCGGTGGCCGGTGCGCGCGTTACGCGTTCGGGCAAGATCAAGACCCATGTGGCCAGCGCTTCGAACAAAGCCCTGTACACGGTTCTGGGCGTTCTGGCCGTCGTGACCGTATACGCCCTGGCAACCATGGACTACGGCAAGGTCTCGTTCTTCGCTGCAATGGCTGCCGCTGTCGAGGATTTCTTCATGATGATGCTGCAGCCGGGGCTTGGCGGGCACTTCACGCTGCCTGACGTGATGGAGGGGCTGTTCGTGTCGTTGGCCTTGGCGCTGCTTACGACGTTCATCGGCGCGGTGATCGCGTTCGTGCTGGGCCTTCTGGCTGCGTCGAACCTGTCAAGCAGAGCCGTAAGCAACGCCATCAAGGTGTTCATGAGCGTGGCCCGCGCCGTTCCCACCATCTTATGGGTGCTCGTGTTCTCGGTGGCTATCGGGCTGGGCCCTGAGGCGGCGGTCACCGGCTTGCTGTTTCATAGCGTGGCGTATTTGGTGAAAGCGTATTCGGAAAGCTTCGAAGAGGTGGACGCCGGCGTGCTGGAGGCGCTGCGCGCGAGCGGGGCTTCGTGGTGGCAGGTGGTGTTTCGGGGCGTGGTGCCCGAAAAAGTGAACGAAATGCTCTCGTGGACGTTCATCCGTTTCGAGATCAACTTTGTGAACGCTGTGGCCGTAGGGGCCGTGGCGGGCGCGGGCGGCATTGGCTACCAGCTGTTCTTGGCGGGAAGCTTCTACTACAACATCCATGAGGTGGGGCTGATCGTGTACCTGTGCTTGGCGGTTGCGGTGGTGCTGGAAGTGGTGGCTACGAAGCTGCGGAAGCGCTATATCGTGCAGCGGTGAACTTCGCCTGCGCTGGGTTCGTGGTGGTTGAGACTCAACTTGTGATGAAAGGAATGCTGTGACTTTGAAGCGATACGAACGCACGCGCGCTCTCGTGGAGGGCGACCCTGCGCTGGCGCGGGCTATCGTGTGCGAAATCGAGCGCGATGCGGCGCCGGGCGCCATCGTCGTGCTCGATGACCCTCGCGAAGAGCTGGTGATGATGCAGGTGCGCGAGACGGCGCAAGGAACCCTGTTCTACCTGGGCGAAGCGCTGGCAACGTCGTGCCGCGTGCGCATGGGGAACGCTGTTGGCTTGGGGCTGGTCTTGGGAAGCGATCGCTGCCGCGCCTACGAGCTGGCCGTGGTGGATGCGGCGTTTTCCGGGGAGGCGGGCGCGGCTCGCGCGCAGCGCTGGGAGCCTCGGCTTGTCGATGAGCTTGCTCGCATTGCCGAGCGAGACGCAGCCGATGCGCGCCGCGTAGCTGCCACGCGCGTGGATTTCTCGACCATGGAGGTAGAAGCATGATGATCAGGGAGGATGCGGATCTGCATCGTATGCAGCGGACGTTTCGCAGCGTGTTGGACGCGTTCGCGTACCCGGGTACCGTTCATCGCGTCGAGGCCGCGCCCGACAATCCTGCGCGCCCGACGGCTCTGGATCCGGCGCTTGAGTCGATCGTGCGGCTGTTCGTCGATCAGGCGGTGACGTTCGCCGTGGCCGATGTGGAGCCGGATGCCCTGGCCGCGTACGTGACCAGCGAATCGCATGCGTCTCGCGCTTCCGTTTGCGACGCCGGTTTCGTCATCGTGCCGGCACGTGCGGATGCGCGCATGGCAGCCGAGGCCGTGTTGGAGTCGTGCCGCGGAACGCTGATGGCCCCGGAGAAAGGAGCCACCCTGCTCATGGGCTGCACGCGTATCGCGGAGGCTTCCGCTGCGACCGAGCGCACTGAGCCGGCGATGTTTGCTGTCGAGGTGCGCGGGCCGGGCGTGCGGGATGCGAACCGCTTTGCCATCGACCGCATCGGTTGGGCCGAAGCCCGTGCGGCGCGCGAGGACGAGTTTCCGTGCGGCGTGGAAATGGTGCTGGTCGATCCTTCGGGCAACGTGGTGGCCGTTCCCCGCAGCTCGCGCGTGACGTGCGTTGGCGAGCTCGACGCCAAGGGGGTGCTCTAAATGGG
>ERZ836760.2125-NODE-2125-length-17019-cov-3.849800_pt1 | contig 17019 bp, 9 predicted proteins | sample MGYA00519941_ERZ836760 | MGnify/ENA primary metagenome ERZ836760 (study PRJEB31850, sample SAMEA3708807) | human gut metagenome | biome: human gut; feature: human-associated habitat; material: faeces | place: China | collected 2014 ... | reverse complement strand
CCTTCTACGAGGACCGCTCCCTCAGCATCATCCAGCCAGACCTGTGCAACACAGGCGGCCTGACAGAGGGCAAGAAGATCTGTGACATGGCCCAGGTGTACGATGTGGGCGTACAGATTCATGTCTGCGGCGGCCCCATCGCCACGGCGGCGGCCCTGCAGGTGGAGGCGGCCATCCCCAACTTCGTCATCCATGAGGAGCACAATGCCAATCTGTTGAAGATATTCAAGGAATCCGGGAAATACTACCACGCCCCGGTCAACGGCTTCTATGAGGTGCCGGAGCTCCCCGGCATTGGCCAGGAAATGAGCGAACAGGCAATGGCAACTGCGCGCAAGGTTGTGATTGAGTAAGCTGGTTCCTGCGGCATAGGACAAGCCCTCTCACCATGGGGTGAGGGGGCTTGCCTTTTTATAATGGGAAGGAGTGGACTGCACACCATGGACATTCTAAAGCTGTTCATCGTTTTCTGCGTTATCATTCTGGTCATGTGGCTGAAAAAACCAATATCCATTGCGGTACTGGCCGCCACAGTTGTCACCATCCTGATCTACCGTCTGCCGATAGCCACCGCCTGCTCCGCTATGATCAAGGGAGCGACCAGTTGGACCACCATTGAGGCGCTCCTGGTCTTTTACTCGATTACCTTCCTTCAACGGATGCTGGAAAAGCGGCAAAATCTGCACAACTGTCAGGTGGCGTTGAACGGGCTGTTCAACAACCGCCGCATCAACGCTTCCATCGCGCCATTCCTGCTGGGATGCCTTCCGGCTGCCAGTACAGTTCTGATCTGCGGCCCTATTGTCCGAGACAGCGTGGGGGATTATCTGTCCACCCCTGAGAAGGCCGCGGTTACCTCCTATTTCCGTCATATTTCCGAGAGCTTTCTGCCGACCTATACCACCATTTTTATTGCTGTGGGCCTGACAAACGGCGCTGTGTCCGTCAGCAGTTTTGTCCTGGCGATGCTGCCCATGGTAGCTGCTCTGTTTGTGACCGGCTACCTGGTGTACCTGCGTAAGATCCCCAAGGATACAGGCATGGTTCCGGATCATCCCAAACCCTATTATTGGAAGCTGCTGGCGCAGAGCGCCTGGAGTATTGCGCTCGCCATCCTGATCATCCTCATTTTCAAGCTCCCTGTAGAACTGGCGGTACTTATATGTATTATCATCAACGTCTTTGTAAACCGCTTTAACCCCAAAGAGCTGGTTCCATTCTTTAAGACCGCTTTTGAGGCCAGGCTTCTGGTCAGCACCTGGCTGGTTATGATCTTCAAGGAGGTCCTGGCCGCGACAGGGGTCATCGAACTGCTGCCGGAATTCTTTTCTGCTCTGCCGATCCCGACCTTCTTAGTCTTTGCGCTGATTTTCTTTTTTGGAACGATCGTAGCCGGAAGCCAAGCTATGATTGTGCTGTGTATGCCAATGGCCATGGCAACCGTAAACAGCGGGGCGGCCCTGTCCCTGTTCGTCCTGCTCATGTGCATCAATTATGTTGCAATGCAGGTCTCACCGGTTCACATTTGCCTGACGCTCTGCGCAGAGGATTACCGGGTTCCGCTGTCATCCATGGTTGCGAAGACCATGCCGATGGTCTTCGTGTTTACAGCCATATCGTTTCTATATTACGGCTTATTGAGATTCGTTGGGCTTTAGATGGAATTATTGCACGATGTCAAAAACCGAATAAGGAAACAAACAGCAGGCGGCATGCTGCCGCCTGCTGCTCAGTCAAATCTTAGAAGTTGATATGGTGAGATGCCGAGGACATTGGCGATCCTGTAAAGTGCGACAATCGACATGGGATAGGGCGAAGTTGACTCAATATGGCTGATGGTAGAATAGCTCATACCGCATCTTTCCGCAAGCTCCTCCTGGCTCAGTCCCGCCTTTTTACGAAAAAACTGAACCCGGTATCCGATGTTTTTTAAGAACTGAGCTTCTTGCTCGGTGTAGATGGATCTTGCCATAACTGCACCCCCGCCTTTTGTGCAATGGCAATATGATATCCTAAAATCAAATGCCGGTGAATGTTGTATATTAGCATAATATTGTAGTATTATCGCATGTATGATATAATTAAGATAAACTTTGACCTAAAAAATGGAAAATAGTAGGCTTAAACACTCTAAATTGAAGAAGAACAGGAGATAAACCATGGATGTCAACGCATTACAAAAACTTGGCACCGGCGGCGTAGGAGAAGCCTCAAAAGGGAATTTGGCACATCCAGAAGCCTATCTGCCGCTAGATGCACAGCCTTATTTATCGATGTTGGACTATCAGATTATTTGCGATCAAGGAAGCGGAAGCGTACATTCCAAAGAATATGGACTGTCTGAGCAGGAGTTTCAGATACGTCAGAGTCAGGCCGTACAGAAAATACTGCACTTATCGTCACAGATTAACAAAAATATTTCAATAAAAGATCCCATTTTAACAGCGCTGTCAGAACTGGGATTTCAGCCCAGCGCACTGGGCGTACAGGAACTGAGAGAAGCCATACAGCTTATTCTGAATAATAAAGAATGGATCCATCACATGCAGGATCAAGTTTATCCAAGAGTAGCACAAAAATTCGGCTGTAAAAGCCCGACCGCAGTATCCCATATGCGGTCAGCAATTAAAGAGCGAAAAATCTTCTGCCGATGGAATCAGAGACATCCGGCTTTTTTTGATGATCAGCGGCTACAAGGCAACCAAATCAGTGTCCGCAGATTTTGCCAGGTATTTATCCAGTATCTACAAGTAAAGGATGGGCAGCGATGACCCCGGATTTTCGTTCTTATAAAAAGCTATGGGAATATGCGGTTTTATCACTAGGCAAGGATAAGGCATCCGCGGTTGAACATCTCACCTTAACAGAATTCACGTTTTTGCTGCGGATGCACCAGTTGGTTACACGTTTATATCATCGCAGTCCAGATGCTTGCATAGGAATGCTGAGCCGATTTTCCTATCCAGTTTTAAAGGATCTATACGGTATTTACTTCTTTTTAACAGGAAATGTGAGAATGAAAAACAGATATGAGCAGACCTTAATAGGCCTGTTGTGTGAGAAAGATCCACACAGTGATTTATACAAAAAACTTCAGGTGGAATTCTCTTGGCGGCAATTCAGGAAGCAGGTTGCCCCGCTGCCAGAAGATGAAAAAATTGATTATATACTGTTACCATGAGCAGGAATAAAATGGACGCAATTTATAGTAGTTATGGTGACTGGGTGAAAACTCCCGGGAGGGAAACAGACATTTAAGAAAGGGCCGGACGATACAGCTTATGGATTTTCCCAATTACGTTATGTGTTGGCTGGCAGGTCCGATAGCGTAGGTCTAATCAATAAAAAATCAATACAGAACTCTGATAGAATAGTGTTACCACACACCCAAAACACTAATGGGGAGACAAGGTGACAAATACTGGCCGTTATGGTATGATAAATTCTCCGATTTAATATTGGGGAAAGGACCGAGATGCTTTTATGAATCAAAAGGAAGTCAGTGAGCTGCGCCGCCGGTTTCGTCCGGACAAGAGCGCTGTCAGCCGGATTTACGGCTGCTACGTCAATTCCAGCCGGGAGATTGTCTCCTATCTGGATGAATCTCTGGGGTCCATGCCCCAGGACGAGGTGGAGAAGTACCTTTCGCTTTTGAAAAGGTCCCTGTCCGGCACGCTGGGCCGCAATCTGATCGACCTGGTGTTTTCTACGCAGCAGGTGGCGGACAGTGAGGAACACCGCCTGCTCATGTCCCTGCGGGACTCCAAGCTAAAGGACCATGGGACCAGGGAGAGGTTCTACCGGAAGGTGATCGACTCGTTGGAGCTGGAGGAAAGCGGCTATCTGATCCTGCTGGTTCACGACGACTACGATGTGCCCCGCCGCGCAAAGGATGATACCGTGATGCGGGATGCCTCGGACGAGGTCTTTTCCTACCTTCTCTGCTGTGTTTGTCCCATCAAGGAGCGCAAGGCCGAGCTGGGCTTTTTCCCCGCCGACAATGAGTTCCATACCTGCGGCGGGCAGGTGGTCTCCGCCCCGGAGCTGGGCTTTTTGTTTCCCGCCTTTGACGACCGGGCTGCCAATCTCTACAATGCCCTGTTTTATACCCGGAAGGCCGGAGAGATCCACCAGGAGTTCATCGACGCCATATTTCATGTCGAGCCGCCTATGTCCGCCGCCGAGCAGCGGGAGGCGTTTCAGGCCGCGCTTTCTGACGCGCTGGACGAGGCGTACCAGGTGGAGATTGCCCAGACCGTCTATGAGCGGCTGAATGAGCGTATCCAGGCCCATAAGGAGAACAAAGACCCGGAGGCGCCCGTCATTACGCCGGGGGAGATCGGCGGCATCCTCCGGGAGTGCGGTGTGGCGGAGGAGCAGGTGGCGGCCTTTCAGGAGCAGTGCGCCCAACAGTTCGGCTCCGGCGCGGCCCTCAATCCAGCCAACCTGATTGACGCCGGACACTTTGAAGTAAAGACCGCCGACGCCACAATCTCCGTGCCTCCGGAGCGCAGTTACCTGGTGGAAACCCGTGTCATTGACGGGCGTAGATACCTTCTTGTCCCGGCTGAGGAAGCTGTGGAGATCAACGGCGCTCCGGTGCGGGTTGCGAAACCATGACGCCGCATAGTCTCAAAATAGTGGGGCGCGATTGACATTCCAGTACATGTGTTCCAACTGGTCTATCACAGCCGCCGAATTATTACCGCTGCCCCCTTTGGACTCTCGAAAAACACGCCATGCTTTTCAACAAAGCGCCATATTGTGCAAGCGAAAAGCACGCACAATAGGCGGAATGCTTATACCTGAGCCAACGCAACGCCGTATATTCCCGATCGATTTAGAGCGCAGGGACAGAGGAATATCCTCCGTCCCTGCGTTTTTGTTCTTCGTTTTGCAATTACTAATTTCCTGATAAGAAATCATGTGTAATCAGCCACAGAGCGTACAGGCACTGAGACTAAGCGCTGTACTCTAATCCCGACAGGGCACAAAACCGCTCCGAAGTCTATTGGCTCCAGGGCGGTCCATGTTGTTATTTTGCTTCCGCCGCGTTCTGGCTGAAGCGCATGAGGATGGCAGCCACCTCGATCCGGGCGGTAGTGCCCTGGGAATCCAGAATGCCTTAATCTTTATTATAGTAAAATAAAGGTTGACTTTTCCAATAAATGAGCATATTCTATAGATAGAATTTGTGCAATATGAACTATAATAATTACCTATAAGATAAAATCTCAACTTTTATATACAAATTCAAGCCCCTCGTGCAAAGCTATAATATCTAAATATACGCACTTACCTTTCCCTGTCCCCCAATGGGGATAGAACAGGTCGGATAAACAGTCTCCCCTAAGAAAGAACTTAGAATTGGAGGCGGGCGAAATGCCTTAGTGAAAAGAAGGGTATGAACAGAGTAAGCGTATTTTGAAGTGCGAAGGGAGCTGGAGATTTATGAAGGTAAAAAGATACTGGAAAAAGATCTTATCCTTGGTACTGACGTCAGCACTCCTGCTCGGCTTGTTGCCGACTGCGGCCTTTGCCTATTCCCCGGATGAAAAAACGGATATCATTGAGTTCAAGGCTATGGTACTTGAGAATTTGACGGGCGGAACCGTATCCGAGTATCAGTACCTGACCACCGACAATACATTTTACAGCGACATCAATATGAATGGCTATACGGATGAAGATGGCGAGTATGGCTATTCTTGGACGATGCTGTCCTATACGATTGAGAAAACGCAGCCGGTCAACCTGATGCTGTACCGCATGAATGATGACACGGAGTATGTCTACGGCGACACGGTGAACCTCACCCACTCGGAGAGCCCAGAGGCAGATGAACCGTTTATCGGAGAGTTTATCGGATATCTGCATGGCACCCCTCTGCTGGACGAGAACGGGGAACCGTTTATTGGTGATATTCCGGAAGAGGATCTCCAGGAATTGATTTGGCAAGCCGTTTGGGGCGGCTTACCCTCAGAAACAATAAAGGAATATACCGCGTTTGGCTTCACCGGTGAGGAGTTGGATATCTCCAATGCGATAGATGCCCCAGAACCTACCGAGACGCCTACGGAGCCGAAGCCCACCGAGACGCCCACGGAGCCAGAACCTACCGAGACGCCCACGGAGCCGGAACCCAGCGAGACGCCCACGGAGCCGGAACCCAGCGAGGATTCCGCAGATTCAGGACCTGGTGAAGTCCCCGCAGAACAAAAGGCAAGTGCAGCCCCTGTGATGCTGGAGTCCAGCGAGGAACCTGCAGAGCCGGAGCCCACCGAGACGCCTGCGGAGCCGGAGCCCACCGAGATGCCCGCAGAGCCGGAGCCCATCGAGACGCCCGTAGAACCTGAGCCTACTCCAGTGGAAACAGAACCACAGGTTCCCCAATATACAGAGGCCGATGTTTTGATTGACCGGGGTGCCAATGGACTGTTTCGCGCGGACACGGATGAGGGCGCCTATACTAAGAACTATCTCCTCTGGGATGGTCTGATCGAAACAGAAGATGGCGCTCTTACATACTGCAATCTTGAGAGCGGAAATTATGTTATTGTCATGCAGCCTACCACTCCGGGGGCGGAAAAGTACAGGAGCTTCCTGGCTTTTTCGCAGAATTCTGAGCGGCAGGATCAGTTCCTGAACTCGGACGCTTGGAGCGAGCTGGAGGCGATGGCGGAAAAATACGGTTGGACAGTTGACCCCGTGGACCTGTTGACCGGAAGCTTCAAGTGGGAATACCAGGATCTGGCGCTTTACGGGAAAGACGATCTTCCGTTTATCCGGTATTATAACTCGTCCGATTTTGAGGATGACCATGGCCTCGGCCTAGGCTGGAGCAGCAACTATACCGCATTTTTGGATATTGAGAATCTCTTTGTCCGGGCCATCCTGCCAAACGGCAGGGAGCTCTATTTCAACCTCAACTTCGACGATACCTTCCGGCCGGTGGGAGACTGCACGCTGGAGTGGGCTGGCGGGGAGTTCCTGCTGAAGAACACCAGTGATGGGACAAGCTATGCCTTCACAAAGGAAGGTGATCTGGCACGGATCGACTATTTGAATGGGAATACCGTGCAGTTTAGCTATACTGGCGATCAGCTTACCGAAATCTCGAATGCCTCCGGCAGCCTTTTGCTGGAGTACACTGGCGGACACATATCCAGAATTACGGACAGCACAGGCCGCAGTATCACCCTCACCTATGACGGCGATTACCTGTCCCAGGTGGATAATCCAGACGGAAACAGCTTCTCTTATACATATGAGGACGGCTGCTTGACCGAGGTTTCCAACCTAAAGGGCGAGGTGTATGTCCAGAACGTGTATGATTCCCAGGGACGAGTCGTGCACCAGGAAGTCGCCAACATGGGTGTATTCGACTTCACGTATGATACGGACAACCGGGTCAATACCTGCACAGGTACAGACGGCTACCTGCTGGAAATCCACTACGATGAGTTGGGACGGATTACCCGGAGCACAAATGCGGAGGGGACTGCCCGCATCACCTACAATGAGGAAAATCAGGTAACCAGTGAGACAGACCGCGAGGGCAACACCACCCGCTATACTCACGACGAGGCGGGGAATATCTCCCGCATCACCTATCCGGACGGCACGACGGAGGGCTTTGTCTATAATGAAGACCGGCTGGTTACGGAGTTTACCGACCGGAACGGCATTACCAGTTCCTATACATATGATGACAAGGGTAACGCTACCAGCCTGACCGACGGCCGCGGCAACACAATTTCCTGTGAGTATGACGCTATGGGCAATATGCTCACTCAGACAGATGCCGAAGGGAATACGACTACCTACACCTACGACGCGGTGGGAAACTGTACCTCAGTAAGGGATGCCCGCGGCAATCAGACCACTATGGAATATGACAGACAGGGCCGCCTGCTCTCCCAGATAGATGCCCAGGGCAACACCACTTCCTATGAGTATACCGATGCGGGTAAGCTCGTAAAAATGACGGACGCCCAGGGCAACGTGCAGAACTACACCGTAGACGGCAATGGCTTCAATACCAGCGAGAGCGACTGGCTGGGAAACACTACAACCAGTGAGCGCAATGCCCAGAACCAGGTCACAAAGATCACGGATCCGCTGGGCAACGCCACGACCTACTCCTATGATGACCGGGGCAATATGACTGTGGCCACTGACGCCAACGGGCATTCCACCACCTATACCTACGATGCCGCGGGGCGTATGCTCTCCATGACAACCTCCAATGGCGGTACCTGGAGCTATGGCTATGACAACGAGGGGCGGCAGATCTCCGCCACCGATCCCGCCGGCGGGACCACTACGACCCATTATGACAGTACCGGCCGCACTACTTCTACCACTGACGCCCGTGGTGCTGAGACCTCTTACACCTATGACGGTGTGGGAAATACCATCCAAACCAAAGATGCACTGGGCAACAGCACTGTGATGGAATATGACGCCAATGGCAACTTGATCTCCCAGACCGACCGCACCGGCGCCCAAACGACCTATACCTATGACGCCAACAACCGTATGGTCAGCAGCACGGATGCGTTGGGCCAAGTTACACAGTATAGCTATGATGAGGTAGGAAATCTGATCTCTACCACTACCCCGGAAGGGAATAAATCCTCCGCGGAATATGACGATCTGAACCGGGCAGGCTCCTCTACCGACGCTCTGAGCCGCGTGACCGCGCAGGAATATGACAGCTTGGGCCGTGTGATCAGGACCACCTATGCCGACGGCTCTAGTGTGTCCTATACTTACGATGCCAACGGGCAGGTGCTCACTGCTACGGACGAAATGGGGGGCGTGGTATCCTATACCTACGATGCCAATGGCCGTATGCTCACTACTACCGATCCCATGGGCGGCGTTACCAGTACCACCTATGATGCGGTAGGTAATGTGCTCAGCGAAACAACCCCCATGGGCTTCACAACCACCTATACCTACGACGGGGACAACAATGTAGCCGCCGTCACCGATGCCAATGGTGCTGCGACCTCCTATACCTATGACGCCATGGATCGGGTGAGCACCGTGACCGCCCCCATGGGAGGCACCACCAGCTACACCTATGATGCCGCTGGCAATCAGAGCACGATCACCGACGCAGAGGGCGGAGTGACCCGCTATGAGTATGACCTGCTGGGCCGCACCACTTCCATGACCGATGCCCGCGGCAATACCTGGATCTACGAATACGACAATGAGGGCCGAGCCACTGCGACTGTGGATCCGTTGAACTACTCCACATCCAAGAGTTACGACGCCATTGGCCAGCTTGTCAGCGAGACGGATGCCAACGGCAACACCTGGACCTACACCTACGATAAGGACGGCCGGCAGACATCTCAAACTGACCCGCTGGGCAATACGACGACATATGCCTACGACGCGGTGGGCAACCTCCTCACCAGCACCACGGCGTTGGGGCGAACCACCAGCTATACCTACGATGCCCGGAACCGCAAGACCAGCGAGACCGATCCTATGGGCCATGTGATCACCTTCTACTACGATGCCCTGGGGCGGCTGGTTGGAGCGGACAATAAGGATGGAACGCATGTCTCCACCACCTATGACGCCAACGGGAATACCCTGACTACCACGGACGAAGAGGGGTATGTGGTCTCCTATGTCTATGACCTGGACGGCCGTATGACGGAGATGACCAATGCCCGTGGGTACAAGACCTCTTATACCTATGACGCGGTGGGCAATCAGATTTCCGTTACCGATGCCAAGGGCGGTGTGACCAGCTCTGTCTATGATGCCAATGGCAATCTGACCTCTGAGACTGATGTGCTGGGCAATACGACCACTTATACCTATGACAAGCTGGGCCGGGTGCTCACCATCACCGACCCCAAGGGCGGCGTGACGGCCTCGGAGTATGATGCCAACGGCAATCTGGTCAAGGCCACCGATGCGGAGGGCCATGTCATTACCTATACCTATGATGCGCTCAACCGCCTGAGCAGCTACGTGGACACCGAGGGCTACACCCACTCCTATACTTACGACGGCAACGGCAACGTTCTCACAGAGACCGACGGCCGGGGCAACACGACTACCTATACCTATGACGGCCTGAACCGGCAGGTGGGTATGACTGATGCCGAGGGCGGTGTGTCCTCCAACACCTACGATGCCGACGGCCGCCTGATCCAGACAACCAATGCGGAAGGCGCTGTGACCAAGTATATCTACGATGACTGCGACCGCGTGGTGGAGATGATCGACGCTCTGGGCAACTCCACCAAGTACACCTATGACGCGATGGACCGGGTGCTCACCGTGACAGACCCGCGCGGCGGCGTGACCACTTATACCTACACGGACCGCGGCGACGTGGCCACCGAGACCGATGCCGAGGGCTACACCGTCTCCTATGAGTACGACGGCAATCACAATATGGTGAAGAAGACCACCGTGGACGGCGACACCACCTATGTCTATGACGAGCTGGACCGGCTGGTCTCCACCACCACCCCGGACGGCAAAACCGAAAACATCGAGTACGACGGCAAGGGACAGGTGACCGCTTCCACCGATAAGGGCGGACACACCACGAAGTATGTCTATGACGCTGCTGGCAACGTGATCCAGACCATCGACGCCAAGGGCAATGTTGCGGCCTTTGAGTATGACCTGATGGGCAACCTCACAAAGGTCACCCTGCATCGTGTGGATACCCAGGACGGCGTGGACGAGTATGAGGTCACCCTGTATGAGTACGACGGCCGGGGCCTCGTCACCAAGGTTGTGGATGCTCTGGGCAACGTGACCACCACGGAGTACGACGGCAACGGCAATATCGCAAAGGTCACCGATGCGGACGGATATGTGACTGAATATACCTACAATGCCCTTGATATGGTGACGCATATCAACTATAACGGGGGCAAAGAGGTGTCCTATCAGTACAATGCCGTTGGCGACCTGGTGCAGATGGACGATTGGACGGGTACCAACACCTTTGAGGTGGATCTGCTCAACCGAATCACTGCGGTCACCAATGAGAAGGGCAACAAGGTTACCTATGAGTATGATGCCACTGGAAACCAGACCAGAGTAGGCTATCCTGACGGTACCAGTGTGACCAAGACCTATGATTTGGTGGGCAACCTGGAGAGCGTCGTGGAAAGCGACGGCCGAACCACCACCTACCAGTACGACGGGATGCGGCGCTTGGTTCACATGAACTATCCGGATGGCTGGCAGGAGGACTACACCTATGACGCCGTTGGCCAGATCCTGAGTATCTATGACACCGATCCCACCGGACAGGACATGAAGCAGCAGAAGAACAAGTTCGAATACGACGCCTGCGGCAACATGACCTATGAGTACATGCGGGGCAACGGCACCGGAGGGGCTACCACAGAGGTGTTTTACACTTATGACGAGCTCCATCAGGTGGTGACGGCAAAGGAGAACTACGGCAACAAAACGCGCACCTACCAGTATGACAGCCTGGGCAACCTGACCTATGAGACCAACAGCAACAATGTCCAGTACGACTATAAGCTCAACAATCTCAACCAATTGGTGGAAAAGACCTACAGCAAGGGCAAGGAGCATACGGTCTATACCTACGATGGCCGGGGCAACCTGGTTGAGGAGGAGTACGGGAAGAACAAAAAGACCGCCACGGTCGGCGCATACACCTTCGATGAGACGAACCGGATGGTGCTGGGCGTCAACGCCGACAGCGAGAGCAGCGCCTATATCTTCAACGGCCTGGGGGCGCTGGTGGAGCAGACCTGGACCATCAAAAAGAACAGCTACGGCTATCACGACGGTTCTGAGGCGGCTGTGCTGACTGCTCAGGGAGGAGTGGAGACTGAGAGCGGGGCTGATGCGGAGGCGCAGACCGCGGCTCCGGTTCCTGACACCAGTACGGCTCTTCTGGATGAGCTGGATGCCATGGGCGACCCGGCCGCTGCTCTGGATGCAGAATTGGGGATCATGCCCTTGAAGAACGACCACAGCGGTAAGAAGCCGGACGATAAGCCCGGCCACAAGCCGAACCAAATGATTACCGTGGTCAAGCAGTTCTTCCCGGATTACACCCGGGAGACCCTGGACCCGCTGGTGGAGAACGAGGTGGGCGGCCTGGAGTACCGGTATGTCTATGGCAATGAGCGCCTGAGCGTCAACATCACCGGAATCGAGAACGGCGCGGGGAGCATTGTGGAGAACGGCAACCAGGTACGGCTCTACTACCACCAGGATCTGCGCGGTACGGTGGACTACCTGACCAGCCCGGTGAGCCAGAAGATCGAGAGCTGGACACACTACAACGAGTGGGGCGAGATCACCCACAATGCGGTACTCAAGTGCGGCCAGCGGCAGCTCGACCTGGTGAAGAACTACACCGGTCATGAGTATGACGCGGTGCTCAACCTCTACTTTGCCAAGGCCCGCTTCTACGACGCGGAGAACCGGCGCTTCATCTCCATGGATCCGGTAAAGGGTTCAGTCAAGGATCCGATCTCCATGGTGCAGTATCTGTATGTTAAGAACGCTCCTCTGATCTATACTGATCCCACAGGAGAAAAATATTCTCTTGCGCAGGGAACTGTAGCCCATGCGGAGATTACGGCTTACATTAAAAGTATTGAGCCCACTGCGAAAGGTGGAGTGAAGATAGTTGGACTCACCAGAACAAAGTCTGGCCATGGATTTGCAGACATAATCATCGAAAATGGAGGAGACCATGATGTCTATGAAATAAAGTCCGACCAATATGAGGTTTGGGGAAGATATAATGCCGCTGCTATTAACCAGTTGGACTCTTATATCAACGCAATAACCAACTATCCAGTAGAAAATGCCGCCTATTATCCAGCAAGAAAGGGTGTCGCGGTGATTACAACTCCGGTATATCTTCCCTACCTTTTGGATCGAACAAAAGTAATACGTGTATATACAAAATACAACAAGTATCCTGGTCTCATTTTTTACGAGATTATGAAAGCACCGCAGAATAAGCAAGTTGTTCCGGAGGAGTCCTTTGTTACAGCTTCGCTACTGCAAACGGTAAGCTACTATGGAATGGTTACATGTGAGTACCCACCAGCCTATTACCAAGATTACATTAATGTTGATTCTTATTTGGATCAACAAATGAATGATGATATTCAAGCATGGCTTGATGGTGCAACCGTTTCAACATATACCGAAGGGCTTAATATTTATACTAAGATAGTATATGCAGATGGTACCGAGTTTTACCGTTATGAGGGGCTGGGAGTTCCTTTTTTGACAACTACTCCTAAGCTAAGCGGTAGTGAATTGCTCACAATTAGAGAGGGTGGAACTTATAACCAACTACAAGGCTGGGCGTCATCTGCAAAAGAAGCATTTAATTTGCAAAAAGCCGCATCGACAGTACCGGTGCTACCGCTTCCTGGAGGAGGCGTAGTCGTACCGGTAGTCTGAATTATAATGCTGGCCGTCTTCGGACGGCCAGCATTGGAAAAGGGTGTGATCGAAAAATGAACCTAAAGCGAATTATTGAAACGGAATTGGAGCCTACCCTATTCTCGTTGGGTTACAAAAGAGGAAATTGGGGGCAGGGGTGGTATCAGTATAAAAATGACGAAGCAGGGATTAGCATTGAATATCACGTAGCGCGTGTGGGGCAACAATTTACAAGAGGCATCGAGGTCGATTTTGTTGCCTACGGTCTGGGGCGGAAGTGGTTCAGCTTGTCGGACTTTCCGGGAGAGTCTCCCATATATTATGATACACAAGCAGAGCTGGATCGCAAGTTGAGGCATGCATTTGATGCTACGGTAAATATCGTTTTGCCCTACATACAGGACATGAAAAAGTATGCTGTTCCGGATCCCTGTTCGGAAGATTACCAAGCTCTTGCAAACTGTCCGATGCAGCGGGCAGAGCGTTTTTCTTCCCAATACCATATTCCGATGATACCTGAACGAACGACGCTCATGCAACTTAATTCTATACTGAAGTCAATCCGTCCAACGAATTTATCCGAGCTGCGAGACTCATTTCGAGCGAATTATGAAACGCTGATCAATATGGCGGCTTTTTACGGCACGCTATTTGTCAAAAAAGCTCCTCGCTTTTGTTGGGGGTGGGCTCCGCTGATACCGCCAGATGATCCGATTTATCCGCTTATAGCACCAGAGACAGAGCGATTTGTGATTCTTGAAATAGGTGACCCTGATATTACGCCGGGTATAAGGATTGATGCCCTGTCATTTTCTGTACGGGTATGGAACTATGTGGAAATAAAGAGGTACCAATTTACCTCCGTTGCACTTATGTGAAGAAGAGCACGGCCTTACTCCGGAGCAATATAAAGCTGCCACAGAGTACGCAACTGCCAGCGAACGCGGTAATTACTATATCCAGGCGTTCATAGATATTTTGAAGAAGAACCCCAAGATCTGAGCGTTTTGGAATGGTATCTTTAGAAAACACATAGCATCGGCATGTCGCTGGGAGATTTCCTCTCAGCGACATGCCCTCAGTTTTGGTTTTGTATCCATATTTCGGGGAGGTCATTATGAGAAAAGGTAATTTGCTGCTGTGCGGAATAGTCGCTGTGGCAATGCTAGCGCCGTCATGCCAGGCCATCGCTCCTGATGTGGAATACAAGCGGCTTCCTGATTGGAATTGCCTAGAAGGACTGGAGTCTTATACCGAAGAAAACGGCGCTATAGTTCCAGTTCTACATGTGGGCGGTAATTGGAAATGTAATTTTGCAAACCAATGGGGGGAATTACTTGTAGAAGGGGTTTTTGACGATTTCGGCGAATTCTCGGAGGGTCTGGCTTTGGTGCGTGTGGGTGATACATTCGGGTATATTGACACGCTTGGGACAATGGTGATCCAACTGCCTGAAGATGCCTCATATTGTGGAGACTTTCATAACGGGCGCGCTTTTATCAAAGGAAGAGATGGGGATAGGTACTATATCGACAGGACGGGAGAAATCATCTATCGCAGTCCAGAGGATGTTTTTTTAGCGGCGGAATTTGATGTACATGGGATCGCACCGGCCAAAGATCTCCAGAGCGGCTTATACGGATATTATAACCAAGACGGCTATTGGGAGATCCCTCCGCAGTATGAGACGACCTATTCTTTTGAGGGGGATTATGCGTTTTTCCGCGAGGACGGAAAAGGCGGAATAATGGATCGCAGTGGGGCTATCATTCTTCCACCTAAGTATTCGATCGTTTATACGCTTTCGGAAGGGGATCCCGCACTATTTGGTATCTGTGAGACTCGGGATGAAAAACAGCTCTATGGCTTAGCAGATTCGAACGGCACGATTCTGATAGAACCTCAAGACAAATGGACGTATAGCGTTCCGATGTATTCGTGCGGGTATTGTGTGGTTAACTATCGATATCGCCAATATGATCCAGAGTCGGGTGATTATACGGACAGTTCTCCCAACAGTCTTATTGATGAGAAGGGCAATGAGATTCCCCTGCCGTATGAGGTTACAGATAGCCAATTCTACGATGGTTTTCTTCTGGTCAGGGATCCGGAAAGGACGGCATATCTCAATACAGACTTGGAGGAAGTTCTTTCGCTGGATATATCATTTGAGGAATATTCCGCAAGTCCTCTCATCGACGGTATTGTTGCTGTAACCAAAGATATCGGCAGTCACACCTATGTGATTGACCAGGATGGAGAACTTATTTGTGAAATGACGGACAGCCGCCTCCATGATGATTTTGGGGTATTTTCAGAAGGGACTTGCTGGGCTCGAACGGTCAGTGAAACAGAGGGAGGCTCTTTTTTATACTTCGATCCCCGCCTGAAAGACTATACCAGTCCCTGGGCGGCGGCGGAGATGGATCGTGCTCAGGCGGCGGGGCTGGTGACGGAGAGCAACGACAGCTATTTCACGTTCCGCATCACGCGGCGGCGGTTCGCGGAGCTGATGGCCAATCTGGTGGAAAAGACGACCGGCCGGAGCATCACCCCGGCGCCGGAGGGCACCTTCTCGGACACCGACGATCTATGGGTGCGCAAGGCCGCCGCGCTGGGGCTGGTCAACGGCCTGGACGACGGCCGCTTCAGTCCCAACGGCTACATCAACCGCGAGCAGCTGGCCGTCATGCTGCATCGGACGATTGAGTACCTGGAGGACGAGACCGGACGGAGCGTGCTCGCAGACGCCGGCGGCCTGGAAAGCTTCACCGATGCCGGACAGGTCTCCGGCTGGGCGGCGGACTCCCTGGCGGCCCTCACCGCCTCCGGTATCCTCCAGGGTACTTCCAGCGCCACCCTCTCCCCCAAGGACACCACCACCGTGGAGCAGGCGATTCTCCTCACCCTCCGGGCCTATCAGGAGTTTTCTAAATAGGTTGGTACCTGGAGGAGTAATTATTCTATAGAAAGAAGGGGAAATTATGTTACCTCTTAAAGCGAGAGAGAAGTCCTTTAGCAATGTACGTTCTTTTGCTGGGGCATCTGGCGGCTCACCTGACAATTTTTATAGAAGGGTGAACGTAACGGTCCGCCACGGTCAAGAAGAATATTTGTATCGAGGAATCTATATGAGCATCGGCTATCAGTATAACTATATGGATTATAAAGTAGAGTTAATTTGGGAGGATGATACCAGTCAACCGAATTATGAGGACATCGGGTTACACGGAGAATATTCAACAAACTGGCAGGAGTTCTCATTCTCTGGAGGTAGATTGTCTTTTACAGACGGCGATAATCAGGTAAGCGTGTTTGTTGGAGATACAGCGAGCTGATGGTGATGCCGGCGGCTGCCTGACCTGGCGCAATTTGGGGCATCTCCTACGAGCGGAGAAAAGCGATAAGTGGATCGCAGGAGGAAGAAACTGGCGAGGCTTTTGCCTCGCCAGTTTCTTCGCGATGAAATGAGCATCTCTCCCTTCTATACTTATATGACAGATACAGGGGGGAGAGCTTTTATTAAATTGCAGTTGGAAAAACTCCACCTATACAGGAGAGAAAAGGGCTGAT